>AMWB02138999.1_pt1 | contig 51788 bp, 49 predicted proteins | sample 200311 | NCBI WGS metagenome assembly AMWB02 (sample SAMN02737377, study PRJNA173069) | bioreactor metagenome | biome: anode biofilm in microbial fuel cells | place: USA: California | collected 2010-12-16
GTGATCCCGACAGGATTCAAACCTGTAACCTTCTGATCCGTAGTCAGATGCTCTATTCAGTTAAGCTACGGGACCTTTTGCGGGTGCAAAGATAAAATAATTTTCTTTTAATTGAACAGTTATTTCATGGGTCTGTCTTAAACCCATTATTATACTCAGTTCAACTGAACCAAAACCGTTATTTTTTTTCTGCGGCGTGCATCAAATTACCCTTGATTTACGATTTTATACCACCTATATTATGAACATATGTTCACTATCTTTGTGCGGAGTTCAATCCTCACTTATGCAATTCAAAAAATAAATGATATCTGATTATCGCTGCATATACTGCCTCATGAAGTCGTACGGGAACAGGCTTGAAAAAGCCGAAATCCCAGTTGCTGCCAAGGAGCAGTTCACACATGGCATGCTGAAAGTGCTGAATGAAAAGTGGTACGGCATATCTGCACCCGAGTGCGCCCGTGATATTCAGAGTCTATACAGATCGGTACTCAAAGATCCTGACCCTTACAGAGATATCAAGCGTGACAGTAATGATACAGTCCTTGCGATGTACAATGATCTTGCAGATATAGTAAGGAACTCTGACGACCCGTTCATCACTGCAATGAAACTGGCGATAGCCGGTAACATAATTGACTTTGCGGTACATGATCATTACGATCTGCATGGCACCATTGACAGGGTGCTGAACTCCTGCTTTGCTGTTGATTATACACCTCAGTTACGGGAAGCGCTGAGTAAGGCAACGAAGGTGCTGTATATCGGTGACAATGCAGGTGAGATAGTTTTTGACAAGCTGCTTGTCAGTGAGATTGCACATCCGGGCCTTACTTTCTCCGTGAGAGGAGGGCCGGCCATCAATGACGCCACCCTGGAAGATGCGGAATATGTTGGAATGACCGGATTGACAAGAGTCATCTCCAGCGGATACGATGCCCCTACAACCATTGTCTCAAGATCCGATGAAGAATTCAGGCGTTGCTTTGAGGAGGCTGATGTGATTATCTCCAAAGGACAGGGTAATCTTGAAGGGCTGATAGGCGAACAAGACAGTCGCATCTTCTTTCTGTTAATGGTCAAATGCGATGTAATTGCTGAATACCTGGGGGTTAAGAAGGACAGTTATGTTGCCTACAATGATGTGATCGCGAAAAGGAAATAGAATATGATAAGTTTTGGACCGGTACCTTCCCGGCGGCTTGGGAAAAGCCTTGGAATAAACAATATTATCAGACCCAAAGTCTGCTCCTACAGTTGCATCTATTGTCAGGTTGGAAAAACAAGACAGCCGGGCCTGACCCGGCAGTCGTTCTTCACGCCTGATCAGATACTCCGTGAAGTGGAGGAGCATCTGAAGAAGATCAAGACAGAAGACAGGCCTGATTACATGACATTTGTCTCAAACGGTGAGCCGACACTTGACATTAATCTTGGCAAGTCCATAGAGATGTTGAAGAGACTGGGCATACCCATTGCAGTAATCACCAACTCCTCAATGCTATCTGATCCGCATGTTCGCAGTGAGCTCATGCATGCCGACTGGGTGTCAGTCAAGGTTGACGCCGCTGATGCTGGCACCTGGCAGAAGGTGAATTGTCCGGCAGAGGGGTTGAAATTTGAGACTTTGATGAAGGGGTTAAAACTCTTTGCTGATGAATACGGGGGCGAACTGAGGACGGAGACTCTTCTTTGCAAAGGGATAAATGACAGTCAGGAAAATCTCAGGGGTGTTGCAAAGATCATTAGCACCCTGGTCCCGGTTACCTGCGCGACTTCCATATTAAGTAAAAGTCACAACGAACACCTGAACCGAAATGAGATAGTAATATGGGCGAATTGTACAAGGAACTTGAAAAGGATTTGCGATACCGCGAGGGGCTGAATGCCTGCATTAACTGTGGTATATGCACCTCTGTCTGTCCTGCCGCCGAGGTGAGCGATTATGACCCTCGAATGGTTATGGATATGGTACAGCAGAAGGATGAAAGCATTCTGAGAAGCCTGCTGTCAGGTGACACGATATGGCGATGCGGTGAATGCCTGTCGTGCAAGACAAGATGCCCCAGGGGCAATGTGCCGTGCTATATCATCCAGTCGCTCAGATCGCTCTCAATTGAGACAGGGCTTTTTGCCGAAAGCAAAGAGGGTCGCAAACAGCTTGTTGTAAAACGCACGGTAGGAGACCATATTCTGAAGTACGGATACTGTGTCTACATAGACGAAGTCAAAAATGAATGGTATCCAGAGCAGGGCCCGGTATGGGAATGGCTCAGGGAGAACAGGAGAGAAACCCTCGAACGGTTTAAGACCAGCTATGGGAAGGACCAGGCCGGCACCCTCAGGAATACTGCAGAGGAGTCACTTGAAGACCTCAGGAGAATCTTTGACGAGACCGGAGGGACAGCCCGGTTCAATAAAATTGAAGAGTTCTCTGCCAGAAAGGCTGCTGAAGCCGGTAAAGAGTTCTCGAAGGAGCGGGATGAATACTTTAATATGCTTAACAATGGCGAAGAGTAGAAAAAATGAGATTTGGGAGGCTTATCAGAAAGAGATAGCCGATGATCATTATTATTTTGCAAGAAGCTGCATAAGACAAAACTTTTTCCCGGCTGCTGAAGGACTATACCTGAAGATACTGCAGGATGAACTTGGCCTTGATATTTTCGATGATCCGCGACAGACTTCATGTACCGGTATAGCATATCATTCCGGGGTGCTTCCGTTTGAAACGATTATGACTGTGGTTGCACGCCAGTTTGCCCTGATGAATGAAGCTGGCTACAGGAATTTTGTTGTTTCCTGTGTGACTTCGTTCGGCATTTATGTGGAGGTACTCGAGACCTGGAAACATAATCCTGACATTGAAAAGAGAGCTCATGAAGCCCTGTATAATGCAACCGGGAAGACATTTGAGATACCGGAAAACCTGGTTCACGCCAGCGACGTGATATACAAATACAGGGAGAAACTCGGTGAAAAGATCAAAAAGCGGTTGATTAATGCCTCAACAGGCGAGCCGCTGAAAATAGTCGATCACATCGGATGCCACTATGCAAAGATTTTTCCGGAGAAGGGGATAGGAGGTGCTGAATTTCCGTACGTGCTTGCTGGTCTGATAGATTCATGGGGCGGTGACCAGGTCGATTACCCTGAACGCAGACATTGCTGCGGCTTTGGCTTCAGACAGTATATCATCAAGTCGAACAGGGGCTATTCAGTCGCTAATTCGAAAAAGAAATTTGACTCGATGGAGCCCTTCAAACCCGACCTTATCATTGCCAATTGTCCGGGATGCACCTTCTTTCTGGACCGCTGGCAATACGTCATCTCTGAGATGGAAGGCAAAACCTATGGTGCAGACGGTTACGGGATACCAGTCCTCACCTATGAAGAACTGGCGGGTCTGCTGCTCGGTTATGATCCGTGGGATATAGGTTTGCAGACTCATGGGGTGGCCGTAGAACCATTGCTTGACAAGCTGGGTATCAGTTACAATCCTGAAACCAAGTATGACGGGCTCAACGGCAGGAAGCTGAAAGTGCCGGAAAACCCGGCAAATATGAGAATTTGCTGATCTTCCGGCACTGTAAAAATTGATACTAAACTGATCGTATTAAAAATACCCGGCTGATAGTGTCAGGTTTAAGTGTCTATTCCTTTCCAAGCTCACTTAGCCGTTTTTCAATATTTTTCTGTGCATTACTCAGATAGTCGATCTGTGATTTCAGCATCCTGATCTCTTCATCCTTATTTATGGCTGGCCTTTCAACCGGGTATCCGGGAGCAAATCCCTGTCCGTAAAAGCCCTGGCCTCTTCCTGCCATGAAGCCCTGGCCGCGACCCATGCCGCGTCCGTAACCTGACCGTCCTCCACGGCCCATACCTCTCCCCGGACCTTTTGTGTATCCGGGTGAATCAAATCCATAGCAATAACCCATTGCCCTTCCGGTTCCGGGACCCATTCCCGAAGGTCCGGTACGATCTCCTATTGGCATAACTTCATATAATTTAAGTTAGACATATATTGATTTAACTATTCAAATATACTATATAAAATGAACATATGTTCACTTCAAGGATATTGTTTTTAAGAAAATGCAAAAGAGTTCTGTTGCTGATTTTCAGAATGAAAAAATATCTCCCGTCCTGACCGTACGGCCTTCAAAGGCGGTTTGGATCAGGGCTTACAGTACGTGAATGCCTGCGGGTATGAGAGACCCTGCTCTGCTGCTGTAAGCGGGCGGCTATATTTCCGGTAAGAACGGAGATTATCATTTTCCTGATCCGGCATTATTAATTTCAGGATCATTATGCCCGTCAATCCTGATGATATCATCGGAATTGCACTTTTCACAGCTTTCCTCGGGGGTGGGAGAGACTATGGTCTCATGGCAGCTGTTGCACCTGTACCAATATTCTTTTGCAATATAAGTGCCGCCGCGGATCAGGATAGCTTTTCCCTCGACGAAGGCCTTTGCCACGTTCTTGCGTGCCTTGTCGTAGAGTCTGGTGAATGTTGGGCGGGAGATATTCATCCTCACGGCAGCCTCCTTGTGGGTGAGATTTTCATAATCGGCCAGGCGCAGCGCTTCGTACTCCTCCAAAGACATGACAACGGACTCCAGCTCCCGAAGGGGTACACCAAAAGGTTTGTAGCCTTCCATCAGGGGTGGCCCGTTAATCCTTCTGTACCTTCTTCTGTTTGGCATAAAACCTCAGACACATCGCCTATTCATTTATGATAAATGGCGATGACATTACAATCCCAAATTTAGCAACAAATTCAGTTCTTTTTTATCGCATCAAAATACATTGCGAAGGAACGGTAGAGAAAATGTGTCCATTTGCCGAACGGAACTATAACAAGAGCCCACTGTACCAGTATAATCATGTGAGCCAGGTAAAGCCAGATATTGTTCTGAAGTATGCCGAGGTCAATAAACAGTCTCACTGCGAAGGCTGACAATCCCATCATGAAGAGCCAGACTACGAACATCCAGTCCGACGGCTGTGATTTTTTGCTCAGCGCTCTTCTCTTCCGGATACGCTCGCTGACGAAGATCACGGTGACTGTAAAGATTATGATACTGACCACATAGCCGAGTGCTATGACAAAAGTGCTTTCGCTTGAGAACCAGTTTAGAAATACGGTGGTAAACAGCAGCCCCAGATAACCAAAAACCAATATAAGGTGCTCAAACCATCTCACCTGGCTGTCGTCACATCCAAGGGTTCGCTTCTGTGTGAACATATGCACTACCAGGTCGCGCAGCCCGGTCACATAGTTTTTGAACGGAACCTTTATTCCCGGCTTTAGTATGATAAAGTTCCACATGCGCAACAGGTTGGGCAGGAGGATTACGGTAAACACAGTTCCAATGGCGACCATCTCGAAGATATGGCCTGTATGCATAATTTTTTCGAGGTCAAAGTTTGTGACGACGGCATAAGCTATAACAGTCAGTGCTGTCAGAGTCATTGCTATAATGGCTGCAGGCAGTGACCGGTAAAGCAGGCCGGACAGTCCTGTCCAGTCGTACACCGAGGTGAGCCATCTCCTGAGAGACATCATCAGCTCGCCCGGGTCGGCCTCCTGTGGACAGTGCGTTGTACACTCGCCGCAATAATAGCATAGCCAGGGCTTGAGTGAAGCCTTGATATCATCCTCCAGTCCGAGTACACTGTATCTTATCATCTCGCGGGGGAATGAGTCCTCCCCGGTGGAAAGTGAACAGACGGCAGTGCATGTGCCGCAATTGTAGCATGCGTTGAAGTCAAATGCGCCAAATTTTGTCAGTTCCTTGCTGAACCCTGTATTTATTGATGCCATTACTGTTTTAATTTGTAGGAATAGTATTCGTCCATGTCATCTATCAGGCCGGTTTCGACAAAGCCGTATTTTATGAGAGTCATAAGAAAAAAGACAACCTCACCTTTGGGCATCCCCAGCTTCTGCGTCAGCTGATCTATGGTCATCTCGCCATCCCTGAGAGATTCAAGTATTGACTTTTTTACCCTGGTGAAGTGTTTCAGGTTTTCCTTTACCGTTTCCGGTACCTCTCTCTTCTCCCTGAGGTATTTGTATGTTTTACCCTTTTCTACTTCCATTGTTTTGTTATTTAAGCACTTACAAGTGCATCAATCATGCTTTCAATCTCCCTGTCAGAGAAGGCTATAAGGTTTATGGCGTTGACCGGGCAGACCGGCAGGCACATTCCGCAGCCCTTGCAGACGGAGTTGTTGATGACCGCAATCTCTTTCTCACCCTGCTTTTCCTTTTTTATCGCATCGAAAGGACAAGTTTGCTCGCACTCACCGCACCAGGTGCAGAGATCCTTGTCGATCCCGGCAATAATGGGTTCCAGTGCCAGCTCACCTTTGTTGACGAATGAGTAGGATTTGGCTGCTGCTGACAGTGCGGAGTTGACTGACTCGGTAATGTTCTTCGGGCCCTGGCATGCGCCGGAAATAGTTATCCCGTCAATTACAGTCTCAACCGGACGAAGCTTCATGTGAATCTCGTTGAAGAAGCTGTCACGTCCTTTCGGCAGCTTGAATTTTGAAGCTATGGAATTGTCGGCTCTGGGAACCATGCCCGTGACAAGAACCAGGAGATCCGGTATTACACTGATCTCGCGGCCTCCTGTCAATATATCGTTTATGGTAACCGTGATCTGTCCGTCTTTCACTTCAACAAGTGGAGGATTCTCTTCGTAGGCCTGGAGGTAAACATCGCCTTTTCTGAGAGATTCGGCATATAAAAGCTCTTGTTTGCCGTAGGTTCTTATGCCTCTGGTAAAATGGAAATTATTGACATTTCTGAACTTATTTCTAGCCTCCAGGGAGGCATGAATGGCTGAAGTGCAGCAGTACCGGGAGCAGTATTTGTTGTCACCTTCTGACTGCCTGCTGCCCACACAGTATATATATGCAATATTTCTTATCTCCCTTCCATTATAGACAAGATTATCTTTATTTATGTCCGTTAACCTTTTGAACTGAGGCAAAGTCACAACGAAATCCGAGAGTTTGTATCCGAATTCGCCTTCTGCCGGGGTGTACGGGTCGAAGCCGGTCGCCATCACCACCGAACCCACATGAACTTCTACCGTCTGTTCCTGTTGGGAAAAGTCAACGCTGCTGCATATCTTCTCGCACTCACCGCAGCGGGTACAGTTCTTTATATCAATGACGGGATACTGTGGGAATTCGCCGGGGAAGTTATGGTAGATAGCTTTCCGGCTGGTGATATTGAAATTGAAGTCATCGGGAACAACCACGGGGCAAGCTTCGATTGCTTTCAGCAGGTTATTCTGATCACATTTTTCCTTCATGTACCGGGGAGTGACTTTGATCTTCAGAGTGAAGTCTCCTATGCTTCCTGAGTTTGCGACCACCTCGGCTCCGGTCAGAAGGGTTATGTTATCACGGGCTATTACTTCATTATAAAGCCTTGTAACCAGTTCCTTGCCTGTCTGGTTTGTGGTGAACATTACATCCCACTGAGCTACACGTCCACCTACAAAATATTCTCTTTCGACCAATGTTACCGGACATCCCATGTCTGCCAGTTCTATTGCAGCCCTCATCCCGGCCACTCCAGCACCTATGATTGCCACGGCTTTCTTTGAAGGAATGATTATCGGGTCAAGGGATCGTGCAAGTCTCACCTTTGCTATTGCGGCTTTAACAAGGCTGACAGCCTTTTCGGTTGCTCCGGCCTTATCGTCGGAGTGCGCCCATGAGCCTTGTTCCCGTATGTTAGCGTGGACATAGTTATACTTGTTGAGAAGCGCCCTTTCCGAAACGGCCCTGAAGGTTAGCAGGTGAAGCTTGGGCGAGCAGGAAGCCACCACTATTCCGTCAAGATTATTGCTGCGGATGTCTTCGACCATCTCCTTCTGGGTGGCGTCACTGCATGCAAACATGGTAGTCTTTGCCAGGTATACGCCATCCTCTCCTGCCACGGCTGCTTTTACCTTCTCAACATCAATGTAGTCTGAGATGTTACCGCCGCAGTGGCATATATAAACACCTAATTTCTTATTCATCACTTGCGAATTAAATATCTCATGGCTTCCGACGATGCGGCGCCTGCTGATAATATGGAATCTGGTATATCCATGGGTCCCGATGCTGTTCCGGCAACAAATACTCCCTTGATGTTAGTCTCGGCAGGGCTGGCAAGCGGGTCTTTCTGGCCAACAAAGTTAAGGTGATCGAATTCCAGTTTTTGTTCCCTGAAGATTCCGGCTGCGTCGGTGTTGGGAAGCACACCCACTGACAGGACCACCATATCATGTTCTGATTCCTTCAGTTTGTTCTCGTTTATATCTTCATAACGAAGGATGAGATTGCCGTTTTCTTTTTCGGTGATCTTGCCAATCTTGCCTTTTATGAAATTGACCCCCATTCCCTTGGCCTGCTCGTAAAACTCCTCGAAGCCCTTGCCGAAAGACCTGATGTTAATATAATATATTGTAACATCAGCCATTGGAAGCGAACCCATCAGGAGCTGGGCCTGCTTGATGGAGTACATGCAACAGATCTGCGAGCATATCGGGTTTCCGACAGTCGCATCACGTGATCCAGTGCACAGGACATAAGCAATTTTGTCAGGCACCTTGCCGTCACCGGGCCTGAGAACGGTATTGAAAGGACGGGTCGGCGCCAGCTGCCGCTCCATCTCCATGGATGTCAGAACGTTTTTGTACTGTCCGTAACCATATCTGGGTATTTTCAACGGATCAAACAATCTGAACCCGGTGGCAACGATCACAGTTCCTGCCGTGATATGGTACTCTTCAGCCTCCATTGTAAAATCGATGCATTTTGTAGGGCAGACTTTCTCACAAGCGCCGCACAGGGTGCAGTTTTCGATATCTATGGCCGCTACCCTGGGGCTGGCGATGCTGAACGGGATAAATGCCGCCTTACGGCCAACCAGGTTATACTGATACTGGTCCTTAACAACTACCGGGCAGGCCTGTTCGCAGAGCTGGCATGCAGTGCAGTCATCTTCCACCACATACCTGGGCTGTTTAATAACCACTGCTTCAAAGCTGTTTTCGCTTTTTTTCACAACTTTCTGAACCTCACTGCCGGTAAAGATTGTGATACCATGATGCCGGGAAATTTCTGACACCTTTGGGGTGGTGATGCATGCAGCACAGTCGAGTGTCGGGAATACCTTGCTCAGGAGGATCATCTTGCCGCCTATGGAAAGATCTTTCTCCACCAGCAGGACACTGAAACCGTTATTTGCGAGGTTCAGAGCCGCCTCTCCACCTGCTATTCCTGCCCCGATAACCAGCGCATCATAGTTAGCGGTCTTAATGTTTTCGGCCATGTTCAGCTCTTTGTTGATTGAAGTAAATACTGGTTAAAACTCTTTATCTGTTTTACAAAAGACTCACTGCACACAGAGCATATGGCAGCCATCCTTAAACGTGCAGGATCAATGTTCTTCTCCTTCATCATCTGGTGTGTGATGCCGACTACATGCCCGGTCTTTTCGGTGCACGATTCGCCGTAGGTGCAGTCGCTTCCGTCAGCTGCAATGAACACCCCGTCAAACCCCTTATCATAGGCATGCATGATCCATCGGGGCTTTATCCCGCTGGAACATGGTACCGCAATTGTATAAACGGTAGGAGGGTAATGGAGTTTAAGCAATCCCGCCATATCAATGGCGGGATCTGATATCTTTTCAGTTGAGAAAACCAGTATCCTGGCGCTTTTCTTCTCCATGGATGCCGGATATAGGTTTACTTTTTCCTGAGGTAGATTTTGTAATATCCGCTCTCCTCGATGGCTCCTAAGTATTCATGGCCCTGCTTTGTGCACCATTTCGGGATATCAACCCTGGTTCCCTCATCTGCTGAGAGCACTTCCATTATATCGCCAACCTTGATAGTGCCGATGGCTTTCTTTGCCTCAAGCAGCGGGCCCGGGCATGCAGTACCTCTTGCATCGACTGATTTCGCGACGCTGACGTTTTTCAATTCTTCTGGTGTCATGGTGATTGATTTATTGATTTGTGAATAAATAATTCTATTTCAATAGTATATAAGAATTGTGCTTCTATGATATAAAGAGCTGTGTTGCACTTTCATTGGCCTCAGCTATGAAGGTGACTGCTCCGGCATAACGCAGGCCGGGATAGTCCATCATCTCCTCCTTTTTGAATCCCATCAGGTTCATTGACATCTCGCAGATGGTGATCTCAATGCCGAGTTCGGCAGCTTCCTGAAACATCTTTTCGAGCGACATCACCCCTTGTTTCTTCATGAGGCCCTTAATCATAAGCGGACCTATTCCGGCCATATTCATCTGTGAGAGCTTCAGTTTGCTCTTCCCCTTCGGGAGCATTATGCCGAACATCTTTGAAATAAAATCCTTGCCTTTTGCTTTCTTTTTCCTGTCTCTGAGAGCAGAAAGAGACCAGAATGAGAAGAATAGTTTGACCTTCGTATCCTGGGCTGCTGCGGCAAGAGCGATGATCATTGCGGCAAGAATCTTGTCGAGATCACCGGCAATAAGAGCAATGGAGAGCTGATCCTGGCGAGAGCCTTCAAGCCTTTCAATTTTTGCCTTCAGAGTCCCGATCTCTGATTGAAGGTCTTTTATTTCACCAATAAGTTCAGTTTGCATCACGGAGTTTATTTTGATTTATGTGTTTACATGAGTATCAGTAGGTCAGAACGGCCTTTGCAGACAGAACCTCGGTCACTACCGTTCCTGCTGCAATGGGCCTGGCACCCGTTACCAGTTCGTCATCGCTGATATGCCTCTCCTTGATGCATGGATTACATATAAGGAGCTCTCCGCCAAGTTCAATGAATGTATCTAAAAGCTGCTTCAAAGGCATCAGGCCTGGCGCATTGACATTCTGCGCCATACCTTTCTTTGCCAGAAGAACGGCGGATGCCTGCAGAATTATTACGACATGCGTATCCACCGTCTGTGCAGCTGTGGCAACAACGAAGGGCAACGTGGCTTTTTCCTGAAATTCAGGACCTGTAGTGCTAATAACTACGATTTTGTCAGTTGTTTCCATGGGAATTTGGTTAAATTTTGTGAACAGGCAAATAACGCATTTCTTTTTTTCAGGTTTTCACTTTCGGGTGTGAGGTCGATTATGTAAGTTTGTGATCTGGATCACACTTTCAAACCTCTTCCATATGATCAGAAATGAATGCAGATATTGTTCCGTCAAGTCCAAGGCAGCCAAAAAGCTGAAGGACATGGAGACTGATGCACTCTCCTTCAACTGCGCTCTTACCAGCTTTAAGAAAGGAGATGTTCTCATCAAACAGGGTATGCTCTCCACCAATGTGGTCTATCTCCGCAGCGGGCTGACCAAGCTGCACATCGAGGGTCCGTACGGAGACCAGATCGTAAGGATTGTCAAAGCGCCCGGTTATCTCGGGTTGCCCACCACCTTCGGAGACAAGATCAACCAGTACTCAATCACTGCCATAGACGAGGTGGAGGCTTGTTTCATCGACATCACAACCTTCAGGAAACTGCTCTATTCAAACCCTGACTTTTCATATGAGATAATAATAGATATCTGCCGCAATGAGCTTGAAATTTACAACAGATGTGTTAACCGTTCCCAGAAACAACTCAGGGGGAAGATTGCAGATGTCATCCTCGAAATGTCCGGGCCGATTTATGATTCGGACAGTTTCACGCTTCCCATTAGCCAGGAAGAGTTCGGGAACCTCATCGATTCTTCAAGGGAGAGCGTAAGCCGCATCTTTGCAGAATTTGAAAAGGATAAAATTATTTCAGTCTCGGGAAAAAAGATTGAAATCAAGAACAGGGAATCACTGCTAATGATAAGTGCAAAAGGTTGAAAATATGAAAAAAGGATTGAAAATAACCGGTTTAATAATCGGATCATTACTGGTAATAATAATTACAGCAGGACTTGTCATACCGATTATATTCAAGGATAAAATAAAGGATAAGGTTGAAACTGAGATCAACTCCATGGTCAACGCCAGGGTTAAATTCTCAGGATATAAACTCAGCCTGTTCAGGGCGTTCCCTAATATTTCATTCACACTGAAAGACCTGAATGTAACAGGTGTGGATAAATTCGAAGGTGATACGCTGGCAGCGGTAAAGTCATTTTCACTGGTATTTAACCTCATGAGTCTATTGGGTGATGGCGGATATGAAATCAGATCCGTCAATGTGGATGAGCTGCTGGTCAATGCCATCGTCCTCGAAGACGGGATGGCAAACTGGGATATCATTAAAGAGTCAGATGAACAGGTTGAAGAGAACGTGGCAGATACTCCGGGTGCAAATCCCCTGAAGGTGGCATTAAACAGATTTAAAATAAGCGACGGAAGGATTTTTTATACCGACAGGCAATCGGGGATGGCTGCCGCCATCGAGGAGCTGGATTTTAATCTCTCCGGGAACCTGAGCGCCGCCAGGTCAGATATTGCATTGGATCTCGCAGCAGGAAGCGTGGATCTCATTATGGATAAGATTTCCTACCTCACTGATGCCAGGGTGGGTTTCAAGGCAGAAATCGATGCCCTTACCGATTCGATGAAGTTTACCCTGAGGGACAATCGCTTTAACATAAACGATATTGTGCTGAACCTCTCAGGTACTGCAGCTATGCCAGGTGATGACATTGACCTCGACCTGATTTTCAACGCTCCGGAAACCTCCTTCAAATCGCTTCTGTCACTGGTGCCAGCCTTTTACATGAAGGACTATGAAGAGCTTAAGGCGACGGGAACCTTTACACTTGATGGTGCTGTAAAGGGAACATACAGTTCTGCTGACAGTACCCTGCCTGACATTACCGCGAACCTTGCGGTGATGGAAGGAGTGATAAGCTATCCTGACCTTCCTGAAAAGATCACAGCAATTAATATTAATGGTATGGTTCAGACTGACGGGAGGGAGATGGATAATACCACGGTAGATGTCAGCCGTTTCCATTTTGAACTTGCCGGCAACCCGTTTGATATGAACCTGAAACTGTCAACACCCCTGAGTGACCCTTCGGTAAAGGCTGCCGCGAGGGGAAGGATTGACCTGGCAAAGCTGCAGCAGGCCATTCCGCTGGACAGTATCAGCCTCAACGGGCTGATTGACGTCTCACTTGATCTGGCAGGCCGGATGTCAATGCTGGAGAACAAGATGTATGATCAGTTCAATGCTGCCGGAAACCTCAGAATATCAGACATGTCCATGACAATGACTGACATGCCTGCCCTTAAGATCAGCAATGCCGCCTTTGAGTTCAGTCCTGCTTTTGCAGAGCTGACCGGAATGGCTGCCACGATGGGCGATAAAAGCGATTTCACCCTCTCCGGCAGACTTGAAAATTATATACCTTACCTCTTTTCAGACGGCATTCTGAAAGGCAATCTGTCTCTGAAATCAAAGATGACCGATCTGAATGAGATTCTCGATATCATCCCTTCAGACACGCTGGATACCGACACTGCAGCGATGGAGGTCATACAGATCCCGGAAAACATGGATTTCACTTTTAGTGCCAATCTTGACAGGCTTGTCTATGGCAGGCTTGCTGCAACTGATGTTACCGGTAATATCCTTGTCCGTGACGGTGTTGTGACTGTCAGCGAGACAGGAATGAAGACGCTGGGGGGTACAATGCTGATGAACGCATCCTATGATACGCGTGATACTCTTAAACCGCTGATTGATGCTGATCTGCTGATAAGTGCCGTCAATATCAGGGAGACGTTTGATGCCTTTAACACCGTACGGCAGCTTATTCCTGCTGCGGCAGGACTGGGAGGGAATGTGACTGTAAAGATGGATTTCAGGAGCCTGCTTAACGGCAGTATGATGCCATTGTTAAACACAATGTCAGGGAGCGGGGAACTTAATTCTGAGTCAGTTCAGATAGTGGAATCAAAGACCTTTGACAGGATAAAGAGTGTTTTGAAGTTGAATCAATCCTATACTAATATTGTAAAAGATATTAAGGCAACCTTTATAGTCAATGACGGACGCCTTTTTGTCAAGCCTTTCGATACGAAGCTGGGCAATATAAAATTAAATGTTTCAGGGGACCAGGGAATAGACCGTACCATAAACTACCTTATAATGACGGAGATCCCCAGTGCCGACCTGGGAGAGTCCGCAAATGCCCTGATGGGGGCTTTTTCCACTCAGCTGGCAGCGTTGGGTTTGAACCTTACCCCGCCTGAGATTATAAAAATCAACCTCAGGCTGGGAGGCACCTTTACTGACCCCGTTATAACTCCGGTATTTGCAGGCAGCGCCGGTAGAACCGTTACCTCGGTGGCTGCTTCCGTGGCTGACACCGTTAAGCAGGAGGTTGTGGAAAAGGTCAATGAGGCTGCCAGGCAACAGGCAGACAAGATCCTTAACGAGGCTGAGGAGAAGGCTCAGATGCTGCGTGACGAAGCATCCAGATCGGCGGGGGGCATACGCAGTGAGGCTGACCTTAGGGGTAAGAAGCTGGTTAAAGATGCCGAAGATCAGGGACCCCTTGCCGTTGCCGCCGCCAGGAGAACTGCAGAAGTTCTCAACAAAGAGGCGGAAAAGCGGGCAACACAGCTGGTGACGGAGGCCAACGGCCGTGCAGACAAGATACTTGCCGATGCAAAGGCTAAAGCTGAGGAACTTCTCAAATAGCCTGTTCGGACTAATCACAGATATATTAAGGAGGTTGTAATGACCTCTTTTTTATTTTGTTACAATCATGTAACAGAAGTGTCATTTAATCGTAACCGGTTTATTACAATCCTGTAACATCCATGGCTGACTTTTGCACTGAATTCAAGTCAACCATCAAAATGAAAAACCAGTTAATTAACCTTTTTTTGATTATTGTAATTCTGCTTCCCCTGAGATCCTTTTCACAGACATCGGGCGGCACCATCACAGGTGTTGTCCGTGATCAGTCTACCGGTGAAACAATGCCCGGCGTCAACGTTGTAATTGAAGGAACTCTAAGGGGCGCCTCAACCGGACCGGAAGGAGAGTTTTCCATTATCGGAGTGGCTCCCGGAACCTACAGCCTGAATCTGACCTTTATCTCATACAAACCTTTAAGGGTCGAAGGGGTGGAGGTCATTAACGGTTCTGTTACCGTGATCAGTGCAGCCATGTCTGACCAGTCTGTGGAGCTGGATGATATAGTGGTTGTTGCCACCAAACGCAATGACAGCGAGGTATCCGTCATGACAAATATAAGGAGCAGTCCTGTGGTTGTGTCAGGTATCTCGGCACAGCTTATCAGCCGTACACAGGACAGGGACGCTTCAGAGGTTGTAAGACGCCTTCCCGGAGTATCAATCGTGGATGACAAGTTCATCGTTGTGAGAGGTCTCTCTTCAAGGTATAACAATGTGTGGCTCAACAACTCTCCGGCCCCCAGCCTTGAGGCTGACACACGCTCTTTCTCCTTCGACCTGATCCCTTCATCAATGATTGAGAATATATTTATTCTTAAATCCCCCACGGCTGAGCTGCCGGCCGACTATTCTGGTGGCTTCATCAAAATTGCCACAACCGGTATTCCCACTGAAAACCGTTTCTTTGTCTCTTACGGCACTGCTTTCAGAGAATATTCAACCTTCAGCAACTTCATGAAGGAAGAGGGCAGTCAGACTGACTGGCTGACTCTTGGTACACGGCACAGAAGCCTTCCGGCTGGCATGCCGGCACATCTTGATCAGTATGAGACCGCAACCAATCCGGAGATACTAAACAGGGTGACTGAGCTGGGGCGCAGCCTGAACAACTCATGGGAAGCCCTGCCTTCAAAAGCGCTGCCGGACCAGAAAGTGGCCATCGGCCTTAACAGGCGGTTCGGAAAGGGGAATTTCATAGCCGGGAATGTCACCTCGCTTACATACAGTTACTCCAATGCCGTCACTGCGGTTCAGAATAACAGCTATTCAATATATAACTACGCATATGATACTCCCGGGATCCTAGATGAGTTCAAGGACAGGCAGTACAAGACCAACGCACGGGTGGGACTCATGCACAACTGGACCCTGTACCCCATGGAAGGCCTTAAGCTTGAGTTCAGGAATTTCTTTACAAGCACTTCCGGCTCAAAGGTGACTCTCAGGGAGGGTCGCGACTGGTACAACAACGGGAGGTTCATAAAATCAGGCGAGACACAGTACAGCAACAGACTCATTTACTCCGGCCAGCTTGGCGGCGAGTTGATGCTCAATGAAGGTAAAACAATATTCGACATGACTGGCGGATACTCGCTGTCGGCAAAAGAAGAGCCGGACATCCGCAGGTACAGGTATATCAGCAACGACGGTGAGACCTCACCTTACATCGTTCTTTTCGGAAACAACCCGGATCTCTCTTCCATCTCAAGGATGTGGCTAGACCTTAATGAGACAAACCTGTCAGGGTTACTGAATTTCACACAGAAATTCAGGATAGGCGCTTTTGAAACCGAGTTCAAGACCGGTCTTTTGGCAGAGACGAGGGAGAGGGCTTTTTCAGCCCGCAACTTCGGGTATACCACAGCCGGTGAAGCTTCCTCATTTGCCTCAACGGCACTGCCCATAACAGAGATATTCAACCCTCAAAACATAAATCTCACTGATGGAATAAAGCTGAAGGAGATCACTGCATTATCCGACTCATATGAAGCAAGCGCCTCTGTGCTTGCCGGTTACCTGAATCTAAGGCTGAAGTTTGGTGTCCGCACCGACTTCTCCGTGGGCCTCAGGGTTGAAAAAAGCAGGCAGGAGCTGTCGGGCTACAGGCAGGGGACAACAACTGCGGTGCAGGTTGTCCGCGATACGGTCAATCTCTTCCCTTCTGCCAATCTTGCATACAACCTTACCGAAAAGAGCCTCATCAGATTCACATACGGGCTATCTGTGAACAGGCCTGAATTCAGGGAGATGGCGCCGTTCTACTTCGTTGACTTTGACCAGAATGCCGGGATCTACGGAAACGAAAACATCAGGGAGGCCTACATTCATAATTTTGACCTTCGTTATGAGCTTTACCCCGGCAATAACGAGACCTTCAATGCCGGTATCTTCTTCAAGGACTTCAGCAACCCGATAGAGGTATCAATAAGGGGCAATAACCCCACCCAGTTCTCCTTCGATAACATCAGTTCAGCTTACAGCTTCGGCCTGGAAACAGAGGCACGGAAATCCCTGGGTTTCGTCAGTGACATGCTTGAGGAGTTTACAGCGGTAGTTAACTTTTCACTGATTAAGAGCTCCGTTGCCTTTGACAGGCCCCTTCAGGGACAGTCGCCTTACATTATGAACTTCGGCCTCTTCTACCAGAAACCGGATAAGGGTTTGACGGCAAGCCTTGTCTATAACCGCATTGGTAAAAGGATCATTGCTGTTGGAAGGCCTTCTCCAAACGCATGGGAGAGCATCCCTGACATCTACGAGATGCCTCGTAACGAGGCTGATATTGCCGTGAGCAAGAGAATAGGGGAGAAGATCGAACTCAAGGCAGGCATTAAGGACCTGTTCGGGGAAAAGGTTGTCTTTCAGCAGAATGTAAAAAGTGTGGTTGATATGTCCAATTACGGCGGTGACGGTACCAAAGCATTTGACAGGACACAGAACACAAAATCATATTATCCCGGAAGGCAGTATTCAGTCAGTCTTTCGGTCAAATTCTAACTTAAGGAAATAATCATTTAAACAAAATGCAAATCATGAAAACGAACATTTTTTCTGGAACAATTAAGGTGCTGATGCTTGGTGCTGCCTTATTCATGGCAGTATCATGCGAGAAGGATGTGCCGGTGACGGCTCTGTCACTTGACAGGCAGGAAGCCGTCGTAGAGGTTGGTGCCACACTGACACTTATGCCAGTCATTGACCCGGTTGACGCTACAAACAAGGGTGTGATATGGACAACTGACAATGCATCTGTTGCAACTGTCGCAAACGGAGTAGTCACCGGAGTTGCACTGGGTAGCGCCACTATAACTGCAACATCAGATGAGAATCCTCTCTTCACAGCCTCATGTGTTATTACGGTGGAACCATCAACCGGCCAGGTGATAACCGTGTCAGGAGATATCACCTCAGACACCAAATGGTACGCACAGGCCAAATACCTGTTATCAGGATATGTCTACGTAAAGAACAATGCCGTTCTCACAATTGAACCCGGCACCGTTATCAGGGGTGTTTCAAATACCAAAGCTACCCTGATTATTGAAAGAGGGTCAAAGATAATGGCTGCAGGTACGGCTGAAAAACCCATTGTGTTCACCTCAGATAAACCTGCAGGTCAGAGAGCTACTGGTGACTGGGGCGGTCTTGTACTCTGCGGAAAGGCAAGAACAAACAAGCATGATGACGGCGAAGGCGTCGGTATCGCTGAAGGTGGCATCGGATCAAAATACGGCGGGACCGATGACAATGACAATTCAGGTGTACTTCAGTATGTAAGGATAGAGTTCCCGGGTATTCCCCTTTCCTCCACCGCGAACAGCGAGATCAACGGTCTGACACTCTATTCTGTCGGGAAAGCCACTGTCATGGATCATATACAGGTTTCATATTCGGGTGACGACTCCTTCGAATGGTTCGGAGGAAACGTCAACATGAAGTATCTTGTTGCCTTAGGCGGTCTTGATGACGGCTTCGATACTGACAACGGCTTCAGCGGTAAGATTCAGTTTGGTCTTATCATCCAGGATCCGCTCAAATCAGATCAGTCAGGCTCTAATGCCTTTGAAAGCGACAATGACGCCGACGGTTCACTTCTCACTCCCGTGACATCGCCTCTGTTTTCAAACATTACAGCTTTCGGGCCGCTGACGGTAACAGCCACCCTTCCTGCTGAGACGAAGCATGAGAAGGCTCTTCACCTTAGAAGAGGCACGATGACATCAATCTATAACTCGGTATTTGCCGGATTCCCTCAGGGACTGTCGATTGACGGTCAGAAGGGCAATTCTCCGACCCGTGCCGACCAGAATGATCTTCAGATTGAAAACACCATACTTGCAGGGATGACCACTAACTATGTTGAGAAAACCGGTACTGTTGCCGTACCCTATACAGTGGCTCAGCATCAGGCTTATTTCACTGCCACTTCAAGGAACAATATTGACAACCTGACTGTTGCCGATATCATCGGGTCAGGATTCATAAGTCTCACTTCCCCCGGTCTGCTTCCCGCGGCGGGTTCACCGCTGCTGTCAGGAGCCTCATTCACCAACAGCAGGCTTACTGACACCTTCTTTACCCCAACCACCTACAGGGGTGCGTTCGGAACGGTAAACTGGACATCCGGATGGTGCAACTGGAACCCGCAGAATACAGTGTACTAGTCCATTTGATGGTTTGACAACCCGATTGAAATGAGGGGTGCACCGGAGCACCCCTTTTTTTATGACGATGCCGGATAACTGTGATTATCTTCTCCCGGGTTGATTTGCATGACAATAGATCATAAAAAAAAGCCACTCTGCAGTGGCTCTTTCTTAATTTTGAAGGGTCTAGAAGATCTTTTCCCTGATACGTGCCTTCTTGCCGGTAAGGTTCCTGAGGTAGAAGATACGCGCCCTGCGCACTTTCCCGAATTTATTGACCTCAATCTTGTCAATGAAGGGTGATGCGACAGGGAATATCCTTTCAACGCCTATGTTACCTGACATCTTGCGGACGGTGAAGGTAGCCGTCACGCCATTTCCGCCTGACCTCTGGATAACGACACCGCGGTACTGCTGTATCCTCTCCTTGTTACCTTCCTTGATCTTATAGTGTACCGTAACCGTGTCACCTGCCCTGAATTTCGGGAAATCATTGGTGGTGGCGTACTCCTTTTCAACTACTTTCATTAAGTCCATCTCGCAAATATGATTTATGTGATCTTTAGTTCTTTAAAACAGGTCGCAAAGGTACGAATATTTTTTTATTATCTGCAAAATTATTTGTTGCAATTGCAGTAAAGATCAGTGACCTGCGCCATCAGGCATTTTGAGTTTGTCTCCTGCGTCAATCACGATCCTCATCAGCCAGTCCTGCGGATAGCCGGGCTGCTTAACATCAGGGGCGACGTATTTATACCCTTCAGGCAGCGGTCTGCGGGTTTTGACGTTCCCATCCATGTATTTGGTAAAGAGATGCTTGTATAGTTCTCTCCATTCCCTGACGGTATTGTCTCCCGCATTTACGGAGTAGCTGGTGATCAGTTCTGTTCCCTTCTTTGCAGCTCCCTTCGCGGTGCTTTTAAACAGTTCAGCAGCTTTGGCATCAATCTCAGCTGTCTCCTTCAGATATTTTTGTTCAAGTTCTTTTTGTTTGGCCTGCAGGTCGGGTGTCATGACATTTGCCCGGCTGTAGACAAAGTTGGTGACCTCGTTGAATACCCAGAATGCGGCGTCATCACTGTAAGTCATGATATCACCGTTGCCAACTGCAAATGAATGTGGAACGGAGCTCATGCCGCAGTACATCGGTGTATAGACGGTATAAAAGGTATCATCAACGCCGAACCAGATGATTCCGCCTACGGGATCAGGCAGCCATGAGCGGCTCTGGGTGACGAACGAGAAGCCTGTCTGCTGGGTGGCAATAGCCCTCTCATGAATGTAATTCTTTCCGTCAACCTGCCAGGTCATTGGTCTCCATCTAACTGTATTTGCATAGGGACCGGCACCAACGTCTTTGGTCATGTCCATAGGCGTATTCTGGTAGTAATCCCTCATCAGGCCCATCACATCCTCGAGGCTGAGCTTGTTATCCGGCTTGATCCAGAGTGGCATCCTGTTTTCAAGGTCGTATCCCATTGCATAGTTCAGATAGTCGTCCATTGTGGAGTTTACCTTATTGAACCCTGACCAGACACGTGCGTCGCAGAAGCGTGCGCCGCTGAAATCGACCGGGGCATATACATCGCTGAAGCTGAAGTCAGCATCAGCGCCGCTGTACCATCCGAAACCGCGTGCCACATCCACAACGTCAGCTGCGTATACTGTTTCAACCCCGGGGTTGAATACCTTGTCAATCTCGGCTGATGTGATTGATGTGGTACCGTTGGCCAGAGGGAATGTCTGTATCCTTGCCTGGTTTGCATGGCCTGAGATATAACCGTCAGGGATCATGCGTGCAACAAAAGCCATTCCCTTCTTGCCGGGTCCTTTGCCGATCATTTCCATGATCCACACCTCGTTGGGGTCAGAAATGGAGAATGACTCGCCCGAGCTGTAGTATCCGTATTTTTCTGTCAGGTTAACTATTGTATGTATGGCCTCCCTGGCATTCTTTGACCTCTGGAGGGCAAGGTAGATAAGGCTGCCGTAATCCATGATTCCGTCAGGGTTATGCAGCTCACTGCGGCCTCCGTAGGTTGTCTCACCTATTGCAACCTGGAACTGGTTGATATTGCCGACAACCGAATAGGTAACCGGAGCTTGTTCAATGGTTCCGAGGAATTTGCCTGAATCCCATTCATAGACATCTACCATGGTTCCGGGTTTGTATTTCATTGCCGGCCAGAAATAGAGTTCACCGTAGAGGACGTGTGAGTCGGCAGAGTAGGTGATCATTGTAGAGCCGTCTTTGGAGGCTCCTTTTGTGATCAGGAAGTTGGTACAGGCATGACTCTTCTCTGTGATCAGGAATGTCACAAGGAAGAGGCCAAGCATCATAGAGATGATTTTCTTCATGTTTATCTGATTTATTTAAATTATTGTATTATAAATAATTACTGTCCGGGTTTAAGGTACTGGCAGCCCGGCAGGGTTCAAAAATAGCATCTTTAATTAAAAAACAATACCTCTTAAAATCATTATTACGGAGCTGATACGCTCGGCGTCGGCGTGTTTAAGGGTGTATTCCGACTGTGTTCGGGGGTCTCCCATATAAATACCTTTCCTGCGGAATGTCATACCGCTTTCATGCTGTCGTCGTCCTGAGAGGTGAAATTCCCGTGCCCCGGTACCGGTTGCAAGCAGTGCGGCATTGTATTCGTCAATTCCTCCCCCCGGCATTATCTCGAGCCTGCCGTCAGCATCCCTTATCAGGGACCTGATGAGCGGAGCGCCCTCAACCGCACTCTTTGCCTGTCCTGAGGTCAGCAGCCTGACGGCGCCGGCCGTAATAATATCCTCAAGGCCTTTCTTCGGGTCCCTGCAGAGATCGAATGCCCGGTGAAAGGTGAGACTCATGGGCGCAGCATACTCTGCCAGCAATGCGGTACGGTCCACATCAACGGTTCCATCACTGTTGAGTATGCCGGTCACGATGCCGTCAGCGCCAAGTTCCCCGGCCATGTCAATGTCCCGCCTCATGACACTGAATTCAGTGCCGGAGTAGAGAAAATCGCCGCCGCGCGGCCTGATAAGCACATGAACTTTTATTCCCGTATTGCGACGGACAGATTCAATAAGCCCTGCGCTGGGAGTTACCCCTCCCTCGGACAGGGCGGAGCAGAGCTCGATCCTTCCTGCCCCGGCAGATTCCGCAATAATGGCCGATTCAACGGAGTCGGTACATATTTCAACAATCAGAGACAATTCTTTCCAATGAGGCTTTGAAAGTACATATTATTTAGATAATATTGTGTGATCTAAACCTTAAATCAGATGAAACCTACATTATTGGTACTGGCTGCCGGGATGGGCAGCAGATACGGCGGAAACAAGCAGCTTGACCAGGTTGGTCCCTCAGGAGAGACGATCATTGACTATTCAATTTATGATGCAAAGAGGGCAGGGTTTGGTAAGGTTGTATTCGTCATACGGCGTGATATCGAGGAGCAGTTCAAGGAGACTTTCATCAGGCGGCTCAAGGATGTTATAGAGATAGACTATGTTTTCCAGGAGCTTGGAAACCTGCCTGCAGGCTTCACGGTTCCGGAGGGTCGTCAGAAGCCCTGGGGCACGAGCCATGCCATTCTTGTTACCGAACCGAAGATACACGAACCCTTTGGCGTTATCAATGCTGATGATTACTACGGCTACGACGCGTTCAAGGTGCTCTATACCTTCCTTACCGAGGACAGGAAGGACACCAATTTCTGTATTGTCGGCTACCGCCTCGGAAACACCCTCTCTGACCACGGTCATGTGAACCGCGGCATTTGCAGGGTCAGCAATGAAGGCTTCCTTGAGCACATTGTCGAAACACGCGGAATTGAGAAGCGTCCTGACGGAATCTTCGCGCCTGATGCCGAAGGGAAGATGAATCAGTATACCGGTGACGAAATTGTCTCAATGAACCTGTTTGGTTTCAAACCCTCAGTCTACAAATACCTGAATATGGAGTTCAGCAGTTTTCTGAATGAGCGGATGACAGATCCGAAGGCTGAGCTTGACATCCCCACCTCACTTGACAAGTTCGTGAAGAAGGGTGAGATTACAATTCAGATACTCAGAAGCAACAGTCACTGGTTTGGTGTCACCTACAGGGAGGATAAGCCATTTGTGGTTGACAGCATAAGGAAGATGGTAGATCAGGGGATGTACCCTGAAAAACTGTTCTGACATGATGACGGAATATTCTGCATCCATATGACGTAGCGCGAGGTCTCAGACCTCGCGCTGCATGTATGGGAGAATATTCTTCATCTGTTCTAATGGCGAGGGGTCTGAGACCCCTCGTTACCTGTATGGCAGATTAATCTGTATCATTGACATCTACCACATGAATTCAGTTTTTATTGTCCTGCTGTTGCCGCGATTGTCGGTCACCCTGAGCTCAGCTGTATGGGTTGTGTTTTCTTTCATTCCTGATTTGCCCGGCCTGCAGATCAGAAGGTTGTTTTTGGCATCATACTCTGCCAGTATCCATTCTCCGTCAACCAGCATCTCATATTTACCGATGCCGGAGAATTCATCAAGGATAGTGGCGGTAAACTGAGATCTGCCGGTCAGGTTCGCTCCCCTGGCGAAGGAAAATCTGGCTTCCGGGGCCACTGTATCAGCAGTAATGGTATAGTCACCCAGCCTGTTGACCTCACCGCTTACAAACCCGTACCTGTAGCTTCCGCCAGCGTAGGAGACCGTTCCCTTATTGTTTATCTGTGCCAGGCAAATCTTCTCCTCCATACCCCGGGGGACTGAGTCAGGCCTTACGGACAGCCTGATCCTGTCATGCAGGGGCACAGTCTCATTGTGAACTGTGTGAATGGGTGCGAGGTAACCGTTGTTGCTTTTTCTTGTTTTGTGATTGAACCAGAGGGTATCATAGAGGGCGCCGGCAGGGAAGTGAATCCTGATTCCGTCAGCCGTGAAGTCGGATGCCCTGCCCCAGGGAATCACCTTGCTGCAATCCGGTTCAGCGGGAGGAAGGGGAGACCTGGAGACAGATTTTACCCTGAAGGTGACCCATGATTTGTTTTTGTGGGTGTCCGTGACTATGATCCTTATCTCATGCTCGGCGTCATCATTGAATGAGAGCACTCCGCGTCCCACGTGACTGTCGTACATTGAGAGCCTGTCTCCGGGTTGTATGTGCAGCCTGTGAATGTATTCGCCCGAGTTGATGCGGGCGGCATAGTCAATATGAGCGTTGATGTACCTGGTCTCGCTGTAAGAAAAGCGGTCCGCAGTGAAGCTGAAAACCTTCAGGCCGTCAGCCAGCATCTCTATTGAATAGACCCCGCACCTGTTTGTGCTGTTGTCAAAGGTGTCCCAGCATTTGATGCCGATTCCCGTTTCGCCGTGCACTGCCGGAACTGTAGTGGCAGATACTCCGTAGGAGCCGTCTGACGGCACTGTTCTGAGTGTCAGGGTAGTACGGCTGCCGTTCACTGCAGAGCGATGGCTGAGGGGATAAAGTATCACCCTGTCAATCACCGGTCTCATCCGGTCACTGATCCCCAGCCCGTCATAATTGAGGGGATTTACAGGGTCCTCGGTGGATGAGTCACGAAGCTCGAAGTGCAGGTGTGGCCCAGATGAACCTCCGGAGTTTCCTGATGAGGCGATCACCTCGCCCCTTGTCACCCTGAACTGATTTCTCTGGGGAAAGAGTGAGACACTGAAGCTCTTCTGGCTGTACTGGTTCTGCAGGACGTACTCTTCAATATCCGGCCTGAAGCTTCTAAGGTGTGCATAGACAGAGGAGAGACCTGACGGGTGCCTTACATAGAGAGCCTTTCCGAAGCCGGTCGGGCTGACTGCAATCCTGTATACAAATCCTTCGTCCACAGCCAGTACATCCTTTCCCTGGACTCCCCCGGTACGGTAGTCAAGCCCGGTATGAAAGTGATCAGCTCTCAGTTCTGCAAAACTGGCTGAGAGGGAGGGTACATCACGCATAGGGCTGACCAGCGTTTTTTCTGCGGAAGGCTGTGAACCAATGACGTTTGAAGCTGTTATAGCCAGTGCAAGAAGTAAGGTCGTTTTATTCATGGCAGTTCAGGATGTGCAAATCTAAAGTTATGCCCTGAAAGAGCAAACATAATGCCATCCTTTTTTTGAAAAGAGTAATAATTGTGTTACTTTTGTAATATAGTTGTCAGCCATGAATGCAAAAGGATATGAAGAGTATCTTTTGCTCCGAAGAGCAGTGGAGGCGCTGGTTTCAGAGCATGAAAAACTGATCGGACTGGCAGCCGGATTGAAAAACGAACTGTCAGAGGCCCGGCGGCAGCTGGCAGAAAAAAACGAAGAAATAAAGGAGCTTCAGGCAAGATACGAAAGAGCTAAGTTCTCGGGAGCGATTCTCGGGGGTGGGGAGGAAGCCGTAACGGCGAGGAGGAGAGTGAGTGAACTTGTGCGGGAGATAGATAAATGTATTGCTCTTTTAGACAGATAATTATATAGCAATGGATGATAAGCTATCGATCAGGGTAAATGTGGCCGACAGGTATTATCCGTTGAAGGTTGAGAGTGAAAATGAGGAACGTATCCGGAAAGCGGCCCGGCTGATCAACGAGAAGGTGTTACAATACAAGCAACGCTACGTTGACAAGGATACGCAGGATTTTCTGGCAATGGCAGCACTTCAGTATGTGATAAGGCTGCTTGAGACTGAGGAGAAGGAGAGTGACAACACTCTGGAGGAGGGGCTGAAGGAACTGACCGAAACAATCAACCATTGTCTGTCAAAAGGATAGATACGCGTTCTTTAAAATTGCAGGATATTGCCCGCATTGTTTCTCTATTCATTTTGAAAACTCAACATTTTTAACTTTGGAGCAGGTCTTGGTTTGACCAGGACAGGCTGCAGCCCGGTTCGCCGGGATCACGCTTACGCGTGACAGCAGAAGTCCGAAGCAGAACGGCCGCTTCAGCCATGTAGATATGGGGTTTTTTAAAAGTTGGAGGAACTCTGCGGGTTTTTTTATATAAATAATTAATAACCATATGATCACAGCAGCTATATCACCAGGGGTTTGTTTCGCCATAGCCGGGGCAGCCCTTATAGCAGGATCAGGTTTGTCATTTTACCTGTGGCAACTGATGCTGCGAACCAAAAGAAAGAAGATAATTTCCGAAGCTGAAGCCGAGGCCGAAGTCATCAAGAAGGAGAAGATTCTCCAGGCTAAGGAAAGGTTTCTTCAGCTCAAGGCAGATCATGAAAAGGTAATCAACGAGCGCAACAACCGTATAACACAGGCTGAGAACAGGATAAAGCAGAAGGAGCTTGCCCTGTCACAGAAGCTTGAGGAGGCTCAGAGAAGAAAGAATGAGGTTGATGCCATCCGTGACAGCCTGACGCAGCAGATTGAACTTCTTGACAGGAAATCGGAAGAGGTTTCCAAACTTCACAGGCAGAAGGTAGAACAGCTTGAGACTGTTTCCGGCCTCTCAGCTGAGGAAGCCAGGAATCAGCTTATTGAATCGCTTAAGGAAGAGGCACGGACAGGTGCCATGTCCTACATCAACGAGATACTTGATGATGCCAAGATGACCGCCACCAAGGAGGCCAAACGCATTGTTCTGATGGCTATCCAGCGTGTTGCAGCAGAGACGGCGATCGAGAATTCAGTTACTGTATTTCATATTGAATCTGATGAGATCAAAGGCCGTATCATTGGTCGCGAGGGACGCAACATCAGGGCGCTCGAAGCAGCCACAGGGGTGGAGATCATCGTGGATGACACACCTGAGGCGATCGTTCTTTCGGGATTTGACCCGGTACGCCGTGAGATTGCCCGGCTCGCTCTGCACCAGCTGGTAACTGACGGCCGCATCCACCCGGCGCGGATAGAGGAGATAGTGGAGAAGACACGCAAACAGGTTGAGGAGGAGATAGTTGAGATTGGTAAACGGACTACAATTGATCTGGGCATTCACGGGCTCCATCCTGAGCTTATCAGGCTGGTGGGCAAGATGAAGTATCGTTCATCATACGGGCAGAACCTGCTTCAGCACTCACGTGAGGTTGCAAACCTTGCAGCAATAATGGCCGCTGAGCTGGGCCTTAATCCGAAACTGGCCAAGAGGGCAGGCTTGTTGCATGATATTGGAAAGGTGCCTGATGATGAGCCTGAACTTCCGCACGCCGTGCTGGGCATGAAACTGGCCGAGAAGTACAAGGAGAAGCCGGAGGTTATCAATGCCATCGGCTCACACCATGACGAGACAGAGATGACCACTCTCATCGCACCCATCGTGCAGGTATGTGATGCTATTTCCGGCGCACGCCCCGGTGCAAGGCGCGAAGTCATTGAATCCTATATTAAACGTCTTAATGAACTGGAATCGGTTGCCCTTTCCTATCCGGGAGTGACCAAAACCTATGCAATACAGGCAGGTAGAGAGTTGAGGGTTATAGTGGGAGCTGACAAGGTCTCAGACAAGGATACTGAGAACCTGTCTTTTGAGATTGCACGCAAGATTCAAAACGAGATGACCTACCCGGGTCAGATCAAGATTACTGTTATAAGGGAGACAAGGGCAGTTAACTACGCCAAATAATGAAAAAACTCAAGATCCTGAACATCGTCGGCGCAAGGCCACAGATAATTAAAGCCTCTGCCATTAGCCGGGCGGTGGCGGGAGAGTTTGCAGACGACATTGAAGAGGTTGTTGTTCACACAGGGCAGCATTACGACAGGGAATTGTCTGATGTCTTTTTTGATGAGCTTGAGTTGAGAAGACCTGACCATAACCTCCAGGTAGGGTCAGGAAGGCATGGAAGACAGACAGGCATGATAATGGAGCGCATAGAGGATGTTATCCTCAATGAAAAGCCTGACTGTGTGGTCATCTACGGGGACACCAACTCTACTCTTGCCGCAGCACTGGCAGCCTCAAAGCAACATTTCCCGGTGGTGCATATTGAGGCAGGAATGAGGTCATTCAACAAAACCATGCCCGAGGAACTGAACCGCATCATGGCGGACCATGCCTCGACACTCCTGATTGCCCCTACAAATGCAGCATTTAAAAACCTTATGGCAGAAGGGTTCAGGCCGGAAAACGTTGCACCATATACAATCAATAACCCCCGCGTTTTCCTGACCGGAGACATAATGTATGACAACAGCCTGTTCTATGCCGAACTGGCTGAGAGAAAGAAACATGATTTTATTGCCGGGCTTGGCATCGCGGAGAAGGAATTTGTCCTCGTGACGATTCACCGTGATTCCAACACGGATGACCCTGACCGGCTCAATGCCATCTTCAGTACCATGAAGGAGCTTTCGGAAACCAATGAGATTCCGATGGTAATGCCATTGCACCCGAGGACAATGATTGCGCTGCGTAACCGTGTTCCCGAGCTCTACGCGCGACTTTCTGATCATCCTTTCATACGGGTGATACCGCCGGTTTCCTTCCTGGAGATGATCTTGCTGGAGAAGAAGGCCCGGATTATTATTACAGACTCCGGCGGCGTGCAGAAGGAGAGCCATTTCTTCGGACGTCCCTGTATCGTCTTACGCAGGGAGACGGAATGGATTGAGCTTGTAAGGAACGGTACTGTTAAGCTTGCCGATGTTGATCCCGCTAAGATAAGGGAGTACTGGGATTACCTTATGACAAGTGGCAGCGAGCTGCAATACCCGGCTTTCTACGGTGACGGGAAGGCAGCAATAACTATTCTGAAAGAAATCCTGGCAGTTTTCAGGAGCTGAGTCCTTCCAGCACCTGCCTGACAAGAGCACTTATAGCCGGCTTGTAGTCATTGAGGAACTCGCCGGTGATCCTGTTGCCTATCACAACGCATATTGTGAGGGCCTTGTGGTTCATTAGTTTTGAAAGGCCATAGATGGCTGAACTCTCCATCTCATAGTTGGTAATACGCTCTCCCCTGAAACGGAAGGAGGTGATATTGTCATTGATTTCATTATCGAAAGGCTCAAGCCTGAGCCGTCTGCCCTGAGGTGCATAGAAACCAGGGGTGGAGATCGTAATTCCCCTGGTAAGTCCTGATGCCAGTTTTTCAAGGAGAGAAGCATCAGCTTCCACAACATACGGGTAGGCAAGGACATCGGGCCATTCCAGATGGGTGGCGAGTGCATCTGCCAGCATGTGGTCAAGAAACCATTCGTATCCTTCATAGAAGTGAATCAGTCCGTCAAAGCCCACTGCCTTAGAGGTGGCAACAAAGGAACCGACAGGCAGGTCAGGCTGTAGCCCGCCGGCAGTACCAATCCTGATAAAAGAGAGTGAGCGCGGCTCTTCCGCAACAATGCCTGTCTTCAGGTCAATATTGGCCAGGGCATCAAGTTCGTTGACCACTATGTCAATGTTATCCGTTCCGATACCTGAGGAAATTACTGTTATCTCAGCATCGCGATAGCTTCCGGTAATCGTACTGAACTCCCGGTTACTCTTGCGCACCCGCACCGAATCGAGCATCTCGCCGATCATTTCTACCCTTCCCGGGTCACCTACAATGATTATTTTATCTGCAATCTCGCCCGGGAGAAGATGAAGGTGAAATACTGATCCGTCAGGATTGGTAATAAGTTCTGTTTTTTTCATAATCTGAGAATAAGGTGCAAAAATACAAAAAATGTGATCAGCCAGCCATCGCAGGGCAAATGGTTCGATGCAGTTAATATTTGTTAATTTGAGAATTGCCGTGTTCCGGAATAAGCAGGAGAGATATCTTTGCGCAGAACCTGAATAAGAGATTGATGAACATTCCTATGCGCAGTCAAAAACCCCTTGGTAACCTCATCTCAATCATCCTGTTTTTTTTGTTTTTGCTGGGAGGCAGTGAAGCTTCAGCACAGGGAAGGAAGAGGGCAGAGGCAGCACGGACAACGGATGAGATGCATATTGATGGCAGGCTGAATGAACTGGCATGGCAAAAGGCTGCACCGGCAGGTGAATTCATAATATACAATCCGCAAAACGGTACCCCATCTTCTTTCAGAACCGAGGTTTTTCTGCTCTATGATGATGATGCCCTGTATATTGGAGCAGTGTTGTACGACACCAGCCCCGACAGTATTTTTACCGAGTTGGGCCAGAGGGATGAGGGTGATATTAACGCTGACCATTTCTGGGTTGAGATATCACCCTTCAATGATGGCCTGAATGGTGATATTTTCAAGCTGTCTGCATCAAATGTTCAGATTGATAATAAAATGACCACCACTGAAAGCTGGGGTCACAATGATACCTGGGATGCAGTCTGGCACAGCCGGACAAGAATCAGCGAAGAGGGATGGGTTGCCGAACTGAAGATACCCTATTCTGCACTTCGTTTTCCGCGTTCAGAATCACAGCTCTGGGGTATCAATTTCTGGCGCGAGGTGCGCCGAAACAGGGAGACCTCATCGTGGAACTTCGTCACAAAGGAGTTCGGGTCATCCATCGCCCATATGGGTGAACTGGCTGGCATTCGTGATATAAAGCCTCCCCTGAGGCTCTCACTGGTGCCGTATGTCTCGGGCTATCTTGAACATGTATCCGGGGAGCCGGGCGTGGGCACCTCTTATAACGGAGGGCTTGATCTTAAGGTAGGACTGAGTGAGAGCTTTACTCTCGATGCCACGCTTATTCCTGATTTCGGGCAGGTGCAGTCTGATGATCATGTCCTGAACCTTTCGCCTTACGAAGTCAAGTACAATGAAAAACGCCCCTTCTTCATGGAGGGAACGGAGTTGTTCAACAAGGGTGATATATTCTATTCCAGACGTATCGGAGGATCACCTCATCTTGTCAGGAGTGTTTATACAATGATTGACGAAAATGAGGTTATTATCAATAACCCTGCTGAGGTAAGCCTCATTAATGCCACCAAGATCTCAGGCAGGACGGGCAGCGGGCTTGGAATAGGACTCTTCAATGCCGTTACCAATGCAACCTGGGCTGAAGTTGAGAACACGGTCACGGGTGAGATCCGGCGAATCCTGACCGAACCACTGACGAACTACAACATGCTGGTACTGGATCAGACACTGAAGAATGATTCTTACGTCAGCCTGATGAACACCAGTGTCATCAGGTCTGCAACCAGGGATGAAAACTTTTATACGGCAAACGTAACAGGTTTTGATGCCACGCTGAAAACTGCTGACAGACTCTGGTCTGCCTCGGCAGGAGCATACCTCAGCCAGAAGTATTACAGCTCGGCAAAGACCGGGCTGGGCCATTCGGTAGGTTTCAATGCAGGCAAGACAGGCGGCAGGTTCAGGACCGACTATAACCTGACGCTCCTGAGTGACACTTTTGACCCGAATGATATGGGGTATCTCCGAAACAACAATGAGATAAACCATTCGATTGACTTCGCCTGGAACACTTACGAACCCAGAGGCAGCATCATGTCAACAAGGACCTCGCTTGATTTCAGCTACGGGCAGCTGTTCAGGCCCCGGAAATTCACTGAAGCAGAAGTTCAGCTTGACGCGATGATTATACTGATGAATTATTGGTCCTTCTCACTGGACCTGGAACTGGCACCCTGGGGTATGGATGACTACTTCGAGCCGCGAACGCCGGACATGTCGATGTTCTTCCACCGCCCTCCATCCTTCGAAGCAGGGTTCAGGGGCGACACCGACAAGAGCAAACGATTTTATATTGAGGCCAACGCGGAATACATGACCTCATGGACCGGTAAAGGGCAGCACGGATTCATGTGGTCACTGCAGCCTGAGTTCAAGATTAACAGGCGGTTTACGTTGGACTATGCCGTCTCGGTGGAAAAGATGTTCAATGATGTCGGGTACACAGGCATTGATCCTGACGAGGGAATAACCTTCGGGCAGCGTGATGTGACAACCATCACCAATACACTGTCGGGAGCTTTCATCTTCTCTGCCACTTCCTACGTTACCATGAGAGGCCGTCACTACTGGTCCGCTGCTGATTATAACGGGAATTATTTTACGCTGTTGCCTGACGGATCCCTGATTGACCGGATCTACTCCACCCCGTTAAACAACAATGATGTTAACACCAATTTTCTGAATATTGATGTAATGTATACATGGCGGTTCGCACCCGGAAGCGAACTGTCACTGGTCTGGAAAAATGCAATCTGGTCCGAAGGCGATATAATTATCAGAAACGGAACAGACAATTTCCGTGATCTGCTCACGATGCCTCAGACCAACAGCCTTTCTCTCAAAATTTTATATTACCTTGACTACCAGAATTTCAGGAAATTGTTCATGTCTAAGTAATTGCAAAACAAAATGATACAGAGAATACAGACTTTATTTTTACTGGCTGTTGCAGTGCTGTCGGGGTTGTTGCTGACCGGCAACCTGGTTCAGCTCAGCACGCCTGGAGGCACGTTGTTTAACCTGGGTTTCAATGGACTTGGCGAGAATGGCGGCGGGATCATTCAGCGGCTGTGGCCCCTGTCTGTCATACTTGCGCTTGTTCCTCTTCTGGCTGTCACTGCGATTTTTCTGTACAAAAGAAGGAATCTGCAAATGAGGCTGACAATGATTGCCCTTCTTCTCTCATTGGGAACGGTAATACTGGGAGCGTTCTATATCCTGACTTTTGACCGCAAGATTGATGTAACTGTAGTGTGGACAGTTAAGGCGGTCTTTCCGCTTCTCTCCGCCATCCTGTCATGGTTGGCCTATCGCGCGATCCTTAAGGATGAGATGAAGGTAAGGTCATATGACCGCCTCAGATAATCTCCAGTCTCTCCTGATCAGTTATTTTTTCGCAATACTGGCATTTCAGGGCCACCGGTTTCTTTGACACCACCCTGAAACGTGTTGTCACCTTCTCGAAATTGGTAATACACTTGGGATTCATGCACTTGGCAATGGCGGTGATCGTATCCGGAACCTCAACCACGCGTTTCTCTATCACCTCGTAATCACGGATGATGTTCAGCTTTGCATTTGGAGCAACCAGTGCTATTCTGTTGATGTCATCGTCCTCGAAAAATTTCCCTGCGATCTTGATAATTGCTTTTTTCCCATCAGTCTTGCTCTCGAGGTTTGTACCGAATGTGATCTGGTTCTTTATCCTGTCGAGGCCAAGGATCTTTATTACCTTGAATAGGGTACTGGCAGGGATATGGTCAATCACCGTGCCGCTTTCAATTGCGCTTACCAGAAGCTGCTTCGGGTCATTTATGTTTTTCATGGCTTGTTATTTTAATCCGAGTAATGAGCAGATGATTGCCTGCCTTGTAAAGACACCGTTGAGGGCCTGTTCAAAATAGTATGCCTTGCTGTTTGAATCAACATCGGTGCTTATCTCGTTCACCCGTGGCAGTGGATGGAGTATCTTCATCCCGGGTTTTGTCTCAGCAAGCATGTGATCATAGAGTACGTAGGCATTTTTCACTTTTTCATACTCCATCGGATCTGAAAATCTTTCACGCTGCACGCGGGTCATGTAGACAATGTCAGCCATGTTGATGACCTCGTTCAGGTCTGCTGTCTCGTAATAGCTGAGTCCCAGGTTCCTGAGGTAAAGCTTGTACTCATCAGGCATCATCAGTTCTTCAGGAGCGACAAAGTTGAAGGATGTCTTCCAGCGCGACATTGCCATGAGGAGGGAGTGCACGGTGCGGCCGTATTTCAGGTCGCCCACCATGCAGATGTTCAGGTTATCAAGAGTCCCCTGTGTTTTCAGGATAGAATAGAGATCGAGCAGGGTCTGGGTGGGATGCTGGTTGGCCCCGTCACCGGCGTTTATTACAGGCACGGCAGATATCTCGCTGGCATAGCGTGCACTGCCCTCAATAGGGTGGCGCATCACAATCAGGTCCACGTAGTTGTTCACGGTCCTGATAGTGTCATTGAGAGTCTCGCCCTTGGTGACACTGGAACTGGAGGAGTCTGTGAATCCTATGACGCGGCCCCCAAGCTTGTTTACCGCGCTCTCGAAACTGAGGCGGGTACGAGTAGAGGGCTCAAAGAAGAGCGTTGCCACAACCTTGCCCTTGAGAAGATCCTGGATCGGGTTCTTTTCAAACTCCGCGGCAAGGCTGAGAATCCTGGTGATCTCCTCAGTCGTAAGATCATCAATCGAGACTAAGCTTCTGGTTTTCATTAAGATATGTTTTAGGTGCCTGAACTGACACAAAGTTATGGAAAGTGGGGGTGCAATATTTCGTATGTTAAAAACTATTTAAAAAAATGGCATCTTCATTCTGTTGAGAGCCATTTCATTTGCAGGGCGGCTATTTTACCGAGCCTTCCGGTGATCTGTTGCGACGCGGAGGCGCGAAAAAGGATCTCCACCGTTACATCACTGCCACTGTAGGCGTGTTCAGACTGTCTGCAATCCTCATCCCTGAGCACCTTCATCACGTCATTCATTGCAATATACGGGAAAGTAACAGACCATCTCTGGCAGACATGTTTCTCCACTACCCTGGCATTGTTCAGGGCATCGGCTGCAGCAGTACGGTAGGCGTTTATAAGGCCGCTCACGCCAAGCAGCGTGCCCCCGAAGTACCTGATGACAACCACCAGTACATTTGTCAGTTCCCTCGAGTTGATCTGACCCAGAATCGGTTTGCCGGCAGTGCCTGACGGTTCTCCGTCATCGCTGATGCGCCATGCCTGCCTGTCCGGGGCGAGCATCCACGCGAAGCAGTGATGCCTGGCATCGTGATACTCCTTTCTCAGCCCGGCGAGACGGCTTTTAATCTCCTCCTGGGAGCTTACGGGAATGGCTATTGCGATGAATCTGCTCCCCCTGTCCCTGAAGAGTCCGTGTGCCTCGCTCTCGATTGTCCGGTATGTGTCAGAAAATAACATTATTAAGGCGAATACGCCGTGAATTATAAAATCATGAGCGCCTTCGCACCCTTGTAAAGCGTTATTAATCCCATTATTACCAGGACAATGTAAATAATCCTGGAAAAGGTAAGCTGACTGATTCTTGATACCAGCCTGTCACCCGTGTAAAGACCTGCTATAAGTGCCGGTACGGAACACATTGCCAGCAGGAATGTTTCAGTTTTTACCAGTCCTGCTACCAGGTAAAATATGAGTGCATAGGAGACCGCAAACAGTATGAAGAGAGAGATCACCGCATTGAATTTTTCCCTGGGTGTCTTCATTGATGAGAGTATGATTGCAACTGGCGGTCCGGTGATGCCGGTGGCACCTGCGAGCACTCCCCCGAAAAGGCCGCTGAGGGTCATGGCGGACTTGTCCGAGCTTATCCCGAAACTGAATCCCCGTGCCAGGGCAAAAACAATCAAAATTATCAGCAAACCCCATACCAGCTGGATGTAAGCAGGGTTGATAAACTTCAGTATGAGTGTTCCGGCAGCAACGCCGATTCCGGTCCAGATAGCCATTCTTCCAAGTGGCTGTCCCCTGACTAACTCCCTTGACCGGCGAAAGTAGATCACTGAAAAGACTGCGTTTATCAGTGCAATGAAGACAGCGGTATCTGACACCGGCATAAAGAACTGAATAAGCGGCACTGCCACGAGTGCCAGTCCGAATCCGGTAAAGCCCCTGACAATTGAAGCTGCGAAGATGATCAATGAGAGGAATATTATGTTTTCAGCGTTTAGCATTCTATTCTTCGTATAGTGCCATCTGCCTGAATTCACCCAGAAAAATCTCCGTCGATGCTTTCCACCGTTCCGTCTCCTCCGTAATTGACAGACCATGGGTAAGCACTTTGCGCATGCGGCTGTCACCTGAAAGGATGTCAAACGGCATGAGCCGGTATTCATATTCGTAGGGTGGCGGATTGAATTTCAAGGCACCCTCGGGCGATGTACGGATGATTGCATCAAACAGGTGCAGTGCGGTTGTCACCGGTTTGAACAGGGCAGCGTCAGTGACATGTATCTGTATGCCTCTGCAGTACTCTCCTGCATATTTGTGGAATGTCGGGATAAAATCGTGCATCCTGAAGCTGCATCCCGGAAGGTTTCGGCTGCGCAGCCCGTCAAGAAGCCTTCGCCCGTCGATCCAGGGTGCACCGGTCAGTTCAAACGGTATGACGGTACCACGTCCCTCTGAGAGGTTAAGGGCCTCTGCCAGTACGGTGCCGGGATAGACTGCAGTTGTCTGCTGTGATGGCATGTTGGGAGAGGGGAGGACCCACGGCAATCCCGTTTCGCTATAAAGGGAGTTGCGTCGCCATCCCTCTGCACGGACAATATGAAGCTCGCAGCCGGGGATATGCTTCTCCCTGATCCAGAGAGCCATCTCGCCGATTGTCATCCTGTGGCATAGAGGTATGGATGCTCCACCGACGAAGGTAAAATACTCTTCCTGCAACACGGGTCCGTCAGCCTGTATCCTTCCGATGGGGTTTGGCCTGTCCAGTATCCAGACAGGTATTCCAGCTTCGGCGCATGCCTCCATGCAAAGCTTTACGGTCCAGATATATGTGTAGAGCCTGGCTCCGACGTCCTGAAGGTCAGCCACGAAGGCATCGACACCCTGCAGCATCGCCGGGGTGGGTTTGCGATGCAGACCGTAAAGACTGTAAACAGGAATTCCAAGCACCGGGTCAGTAGTGCCTTCCCATTCGATCATATTGTCCTGGGTCTGGCCCGAGAGACCGTGCTGCGGTCCGAACAATGCGGTCAGACTGCAGTCTTCGTTATCTGAAAAAACCTCCGTAATGTGTCTGAAATCCGAGGTAATGCTTGATGAGTGGCAGAGGAGTCCGATCCTCTTTCCTCGCAAACCCTCAGGAAGGCGGCGGGATACCGAGTCAAGTCCTGTAAGCACTTTCATAACTGCAAAAATAGTTAAAAGAGCGGCGGTGGCAAGGATCCGGGATGATGCAGCAAGGAAATTATCAATATATTTACAACTTCTGCCGGGAGAGTTGTTACAAATAAAACAATATAATGAATCGATTATTTTTAACTGGTATTCTGGCCTTTGCCATAGTCTCTTTGCACTCACAGGATCATGAGCGCATCACAAAGTATATCCCTTCTTCAAAGCCCGACAGGATAATCCTGAATATCGCCGGTGATCCGGCAACCTCGATGGCTGTCACCTGGAGGACAGACACAACCATAACGGAGAGTGTGGCTCAGGTCACTGTCAATCTTCCTACTGTATTTCTGGCCGATTCCGCGTTGACTGTTTCAGGATACTGGCAGGATGTTACGGGAGACGGAGTGACCGGAAGATTTCACTCTGTCATCTTCAGCGGGCTTAAACCCTCAACAGGCTATGCCTACCGCGTGGGGTCAGGCGCAGAAGCCAGCGAATGGTTTACTTTCAGGACCGCGGCAGCCGGTACTGCTCCACTCACCTTCCTCTATTTCGGAGACTCACAGCTCGGCAGTAAATCACTGTATGCGAGAGTGATCAGACAGGCTTACCGACAAACACCCGATGCCCGCCTGATGATTTTTGCCGGTGACCTTGTTGACGGAGGCTCCGGTTCAACCCTTCACGATGATGAATGGGGAGACTGGCATGCAGCTGCGGGATTTACTGTCTCCGAGGTGCCTGTCATGCCGACACCCGGCAATCATGAGTACTACGATCCTGCAGTCAGGGGCAAAAGAGATCTTAACAGGTACTGGAGGGCCGGTTTCACACTTCCTGAGAACGGACCGGAAGGAGTTGAGGAGACAGCCTATTCAGTAGACTACCAGGGGGTAAGGTTTATCATTGTCAATTCAGACGAGATGGTCAGGAATGAGTCTCTTGCCAATGCTCAAGCAGAATGGGTTGAAGGCCTTCTCAGGAACAACCCGTGCAAATGGACCGTTGTTGCTTTTCACCATCCTGTTTATTCGACCTCTGCAAGGAGGGACAACAAGGTCATAAGGGAAAGCCTCAAGCCGCTCTTTGACAGATACGGTGTTGACCTGGTTCTTACAGGCCATGATCACACCTATGCACGCGGAATGATAGTGCCTGATTCTGCTGACATGAAAGTCAAGACGGCCGGTACGGTATATGTCGTCTCTGTAAGCGGATCCAAACAGTACAAGCAGGATGCAAAGCAATGGTGGCAAGTCGGGATGACCAACACCCAACTGTGGCAGGCGGTGACCGTTGACGGTGATCGTCTTTCCTACCGGGCATATGATGCAACAGGAAGGGTTGCCGACCAGTTCACCATAACCAGGATGAAGGATGGCAGAAAGAAGTTCGCTGTTCAGCCACCGAAAGAATAAGATAAAAAGAAATGCATGAAAAACCTGAATCTTACAACGGTAATTCTGATTGCTGCTCTTCTTACCCTGTCTTGCGGAAGGGATGAGAGCAAGATTGAGATATATGCAACAACGGACCTGCATGGCATGCTGCTGCCCTTTGACAATACCGAGGGAGAGGCAACTGACGCTTCACTTGCCAACCTGGCTTCCCTGGTCAGTGAGGGAGACAGGGAGAGTATCATCCTTCTTGACAATGGCGACATACTGCAGGGTGATCCCCTTGCCTATTACTACAATTTTGTTGACACAGCGCAACCCCATATCATTGCTGATATCCTTAATCACCTGAAATATGACGCAGCCACCGTGGGAAATCATGATATTGAAGCGGGTCATCCGGTCTATGACAGGGTGCGACGTGAATACAACTTTCCGTTGCTTGCTGCGAACGCTGTGGACATCAACACCGGTGAACCATATTTTGAACCTTTTACGGTAATAAAGCGGAATGGGATGAAGATCGTGGTTTTTGGTCTCATCACACCTTCAGTGCCCCGTTGGCTCCCTGAGTCGCTCTATCGCGGCATCAGGTTCGAAAACATGGTTGCAACTGCCAGGAAGTGGATGCCTGTGATGCTCGAAGAGGAACCGGACCTGGTAATTGGGCTTTTTCACTCCGGTCTTGGCGACGAAAGAGACAGGGGGGATGATGAGAACAGCTCACTCTCCGTTGCCATGAATGTTCCGGGCTTTGATGTTGTTTTCTGCGGACATGACCACAGGCAGGATATAAAGGAGGTATTCAACAGTGCAGGGGAGAAGGTTCTTGTTCTTGACGGCGGCAGTCGTGCAGAGGCACTTATGAACGTTACTGTAACCATGGAGAAGCAGGCTGGCAGCAAAAGAAACAGTGTTGTCAGTGGCAGGATCATACCAATGAACAGTCTGCCGGCTTCGGCTGATTTTCTCGGGAGATATGCGCCTGTATCGCAAAAACTTAAGGAATATACATCGGAAGTCATTGGTCGTTCTACAGCGGGTGCCACAACACGTGATGCCTTCTTTGGCCCTTCGGCCTTTGTTGATCTGATTCACCTCATGCAGCTTGAACTTACCGGAGCCCGGATTTCGATGGCATCCCCGCTCTCCTTTGACCAGCAGATTGATGAGGGTGATCTGCGGATCAGGGATATGTACCGGCTTTACAGGTTTGAGAACTTTCTCTATACCGTTAATATGACCGGGGGGGAGATAGACCGCCATCTTGAGCATGCGGCAGGTCAGTGGTTCACAACAATGACAGACGGTGACAGTTATATGCTGAACTACAGGCTGGATGACAGCGGTGCTCCCGTCATGGTCAACGGCACGGCCAGGCTGCGCAACCCTTCCTATAACTTCGAATCTGCCATGGGAATAATTTACACTGTGGATGTCAGCAAGCCTCAGGGTGCCAGGGTTAATATCACTTCGCTGAGCGATGGCACCCCCTTCAGCCACAGCACCAACTACACGGTGGCTGTAAACTCTTACCGTGCCAATGGCGGCGGCGGGCATTTCCCGGCAGCCGGCATAACCGGGAAGGAGCTGGAGAGTAGAATCATCACCACCACCGAAAGAGATCTGCGTCACTATATGACTGAATGGATCCGGAGCAAGGGGACAATCAGTCCCGCTCCGCTGAGTGAATGGAAGATCATTCCGGAAGAGTGGGCTGCGAAAGCCGAAAAGCGTGAGCGTAAGCTGCTGTTTGGTTCTAACTGAAAATTATTATTACATGAAGATATTTTTGAAATTTGGTGCCGTTGCCCTTATTGTCCTGATTCTGACATCTGCAGGCAGCGTCAGGCAAATCAACAGGCATTGTCTGCACCAGTTCGCTCACTGATGCCACACCCGCTGCATTTTCGGCACACGTGCCTCTTCGGTATGACTACCGTGCAATCGCGGAATGGTATGACGGAACTTTTTCACGATTTTATAAGACTGTTGTCACTGAATAAAAAATATAAATGAAAAGTGTTGACCCGGATAATGACGGTAACATGCTGCCGCTGGTTGAGGAGTTCTACTCCGTGCAGGGCGAGGGATGCAATACAGGCAAGGCAGCCTATTTTATAAGGGTTGGAGGGTGCGATATCTGCTGCAGCTGGTGTGACACGAAATATGCCTGGGATGCTGCGCTGCATCCGCTGGTACCGGTGGAATCAATAGTGTCAAATGTGATTGCATCCGGAGCAGACTCTGTAGTGGTTACCGGCGGAGAGCCCCTGATGTGGAACATGGATACACTCTGCAGGCAGCTCAGGACAGAAGAAATAAAAACCTTTCTGGAAACATCAGGCGCCTATCCTCTTACAGGCTCCTGGGACTGGATCACCCTCTCGCCAAAGAAGGGATCGCCGCCACTGCCCGGGATATGGCCACTGGCTGATGAACTGAAGGTTGTAATCCAGTATGGCATTGATTTTGAGGATGCCGAGGTATACAGGCAGAAAACGGGACCCGGATGCCAGCTGCTGCTGCAGCCGGAATGGAGCAGGTACAGTGAGATAATAGGCGTGATAACTGAGTATGTTAAAAAGCATCCTGAATGGAGAGTCTCGCTGCAGGCACATAAATTTATGCATATTCCCTGAATGGGTTTAAGAACTACAATATTTACAATGGCTCTGACCATGCTGCTGACCCAGTTAACAAGCGGCCAGAATTTTCATACCCGCTCCAACAGGGCTCTCAAATACTATCATCAGGGCAAGCGGGATTATGAATTCCTCTATTATGACCGTGCTGAAAGTAATCTTAAACTGGCAGTGGAAGAGGACAACCGCTTCTATGAGGCTCACGTAATGCTTGGCCAGCTCTATACTGATACAGGTGACTGGGAGAAGTCGGTGACACATTACCGCTCTGCAGTAAGAATAGATTCTCTCTACTTTACACCGGCTCTCTTCAGCCTGGGCAGGGCTGAGCTCAGGACGGGGAGATATTTCGATGCGCTGAACCATCTTGAGGCTTACCTCAAACAACCGGGCGTGACGCCAAAGCTCAGGGTTGAGGCGGAGAAGATGATAGCAAGCTGTCGTTTCGCCCTGACTTTCCCTTCGTCGCTCTATGAGATGGAGCCTGTAAGCGCCGGCGATTCGGTAAATACCGTTCTGGATGAGTACTGGCCATCAGTCACGGGTGACGGACAGCAACTGATCTTCACTCGTGAGGTAAAGCGGGCAGCAGGTTATGGCCGCGATTACAATCGTGACAGGCAGGAAGACTTTTACGTCAGCAGGTGGGTGGCTGACGGTTACTGGGGCACGGCCCGTAATGCCGGGGCACCGCTGAACACATCAGGGAACGAAGGGGCACAGTCTATCTCCTCTGACGGCAGATATATGTTCTTCACTGCCTGCGACCGGAATGACGGACAGGGCAGGTGTGACATCTACTTTTCTTCAAATGACGGCAACCGGTGGTCACCCGGATTGAATCTCGGCCCGCCTGTCAACTCTGCATACTGGGAGTCCCAGCCTTCGATCAGCCCAAACGGAAATATGCTCTTTTTTGTCAGCAACAGACCTGGTGGCATGGGAGGCATGGATATATGGTATTCTACCCGCGGCAGCGACGGAAAGTGGAGTAAGCCTGTTAACCCGGGTAAGGCCATCAATACCACGGGCGACGAATTTTCGCCCTTTATCTACTTCAATGGGCGGACACTTTATTTTTCATCCAATGGACGTGAATCCTTCGGGGGACATGACATTTATGTCACTACCATGGCGCGTGACTCTGGCTGGACAACGCCGGAGAATCTCGGACCTCCGGTGAATACTCCGGCGGATGAAACCGGTCTTGTTATAGAATCATCAGGCAGAAGAGCCTATTTCTCCTCAGTCCGGAATAAGGATAAAGGCAAGGACATCTATTATCTTGATCTTCCGGAAGCGGTTCAGCCTGAGCCTGTTTCATATTTCAGGGGTAAGGTGATTGATAAAGCGTCGGGCCAGCCTATCACAGCCAGGTATGAGCTTTCAGACCTGACCAGGAGGGCCGGGGTAATAAACTCGGTCACAGACAGCAGGGGAGAGTTCTTTGTATGCCTGCCCCAGGGAAGCAGCTACGGACTGAATGTAACAGCCCCGGGTTACATGATATTCTCCGAGAACTTTGACTTCGTCGAAGGTTATACATCCTCGGAACCTTACCTCAAGACAATCGCCCTGAACAGAGTAAGAAAAGGCGAATTCATGAGGATGTACAATGTGTTTTATGATACCGACTCATGGGAGTTGCTGGAGTCATCACTGCCGGAGCTGACACAGCTGCTTGAATTTCTGAATGTCAACCCGACAGTTGTCATAGAGATTGGTGGTCACACTGATTCGGACGGAAGTGAAGAACATAACCAGCGGCTTTCAGAAAGAAGAGCAGATTCGGTAAGGGAATTTCTGATAAAGAGGGGCATTGACGGTGAGAGGATCTTTTCTCATGGTTATGGCGAGACCACTCCTGTGGCTGACAATATAACACCTGCCGGCAGGAAGCTCAACAGACGGACTGAAATCACGATCCTGTCTGAAGGTACAATCAGGAAATAACCTGTCACGGTTGATGCAGGCAGCTTTTTGCTGCCACAGTGAAATCACAAAGGAGGGGGATATGCTCCGCCCTCCTTCTTTTATCAATCAGACATTTGTAGACCTTCAGAGAATCAGATTGCTATCTTATTCTCCGAAGAGGAACCGGTAAGTATTTTCAAGCCGGGACTTTCCTTTGCTGGTAATGAAACAAATACGGATGTACCTCCTGCTTCGTTTGGCTCAACCCTGATAGAGCCATCCATTGCAAGAATAAGATTTCTGGCCAGGATTAAATTCATAGCGGAATAGGTATCCTGACTTTCGGAATGTTGGATCTCAGGATTGTCGGAAAGCAGCAAATCACTGCTTCTGGGGTAACCCTGGCCAGAATCTTTTACGTAAAATGTTGTCTTCTCATCACTGTATGTGCACCCCACCTTTATAAACCCTGAAAAAGTGTGGTCAAGTGCATCACGGAAGAGATTACTGACTATTCTTGTTGTCCGTGCAGCATCTATCTTCAGCATAAGCCTGTCAGGCAGGTTGTCTTCCTGTATCAGAACGACATTGTCGCGTCCCTTTTTCCTCATGAAAACCCTGAAATCAGAGGTAAGTGACTCGAAAAGTCTTGTGATGTCGGTCTCACGCAGGCTCTCCCTTGTTGCTCCGGTCTCGAGGACCGCCGTGTCAAAGAAATTCTCAAACAACCCGACCAGCTGTTCGCATGAGGAGATGATCTGCTCTGAGAACTCTCTTTTTTCATTGTCACTGAATCTCTCGTTGTTCATAAGATAAGAGAAGGCTACAATGGAGTTCATCTGAGTTCTTACCTCATGTGATACGCCTGCAAGTATATTTGGTTTATTGATCATTTTGTTCAGTTTTTCCTGCCCTGTCGCCACTGCCGAACCCGTCTCATGCCAATTATTGCGAAGAATCTCGAACATATGAACAGATTTACTCTTTTATTTTAATTTGCGTGACAGCCTGGCAGCCTGCCTCTTGTACCTGCTTTCCGATGCAGCTATCGACCTGAACTGGCTCAGTGCTTTTTCCCGGTTGCCGGTCATCATGTAGCAGAGTCCCAGGTACCATTCCGCATCTTCAAGATAAAGGTTGTCATTGTGCTCTATGACGCGTGAGAAGGAACCGCTGGCTACCGGATAATTCTTAACCTCCATGTTGGCCATACCGTGCATGAAGACCGATTCCATATCATTCCGGTCCGAGTTGATAATCTGTTCAAGGAATATAATGGCCTTCTCATATTCCTTTGCAGAGTAGGAGGCTATGGCGTTTTCCATCAATGCATTTCCTTCACCTGATGCTGACCTCACAGCCCCCGGGGATTCATACCTTGTATAACTGGAGGCATAGAGTTGCTCAGGCGATGTTCCGGGCTTCAGCTCCAGGTATATGGCGCTGGAAATAAGTGCTATAAGGGCAACGGCAGCAGCATACCTGGCGCCCTTTACTATTATACCGCGCAGAGGTACGGCAGCACGTTTTTTCCTGCCTATCACGCTGAGCTTGCTCCTCAGTTCCATTACCTGTCTGTCTGCAAGGATATCATCGGTCCTTCGCCTTAGATTCACTTCCCTTGCCAGCTCCGGATCCTTCGCCATCTCGCCTGCAAGCCATTCGCGGCCTGCTCTGTCAGCCCGGCCTCCAAGCCAGTCTTCAATGGCATTGTTGACATTCTTTGTCTTCATATTGATATTATTATTTCACACTTATAAAAAACTACCCGTCAGTTAGTTTATTACAATCAGCCCGTTACCTTCAGGGCGCCTTACCATGGGGCACATGCGCTCCCGGATGAACGGCCGGCTCTGCCTCAGGCAGATCCTTCCACGTCAATATATATACCTGCCGGCTCACACCGGCACAGTCATTTGATTCAGATCTCGATTATCACCGGAGGCCTGGTAGGTTCAATACCCGTATTGTTTTTGCCGCCGTTGCCGCCGCGAATATTTAACATTTCCTCGTTTGAAAGAACAAATTCAGTGAAGTTTTCGATTGTCAGGGTTTTCATGTTTTCAAGAATTAAATTGTTATGTCAGGATTTAATTGGTGTTTATACCGTACATGTCAGAAGATGCCGTTTTGTGACACGAAAAAATCAACTTTTTTTCAAAAAAAATGCAACATACTGAAATACAGGTCTGTATAAAATGTAAAATATTGCTGTCACTTTAACGGATTGTTTTATACTTTTACCGGCGGAAGAGAGAAGAACCATTTTGATGAGCCTGGGGGCACGTATAGTATCCATTGCTTTCCTGCTTTTTGCTGTTTTATGCGGATTACCTGCAATAGCGCTCGGAACCTGGCATCCGGGTAAAGAGGTTATTGAAGGAACAGTAATAGGGGAGAAGAGACTGAGGGAGTTGACGGACTCACTCTCTGTTCTGTTGGAGACGGGATCTGACGCGCCGGGCAAGGCTGAGATGGCATCAGAGATAGAAGCCATTATTTCCGGCGACGTTATTAAGGATACCCTTCTGCTGTCTGATGCTTATTATTTTTTGGGTGTTCAGCATTATCAGTCGAACCATTTCGCTAAAGCCTTTGACTGTTTCAGTATCTCAGTATTTTACAGGGAGCGACTCTCGCTGTCAGACAGGAGATATGCCAACGGGCTGGCTAATATGGCTGTGTCACTTTTAAAGACAGGTGATTACATGCGTGCATCAGTGCTGGGGACAAAGGCACTTGAGGCAAAGCGGGCAATCTCGGGCAGTGATTCATCAGGTCTGGTGACCAATTATGTTAACCTGGCCAGTATCAACCTTGAGTTGAATGAAACAGACAGCGCCATTGAAAGGGCAGAAGCCGGGCTGAGGATTGCCAAGCTCTACCCCGATGCGGTACCGGTGAAGGTAATAGCCGACCTGTATCATGTAATAGGACTCGGTCTTTACCGTAGCCAGGAATACAACAAATCCCTGGCTTACTGTGGGGAGGCTCTCAGGATGTACGAAAAGGATCCGGCTGCCAGCGTTGACTCGAGGATATTGATGCACAATACCATGGCCCAGGTTCACCGGAGGCTGGATCAGCCGCGGGAAGCGGAGGAACAGTTCCGAAAGGGTCTGGCAATCAGGGATGGCCGGAACACACAGGATAAATTTCTGCTTTACATAAACTATGCGGGTTTTTTGATTCGCAACGGACGTGCAGCCGAGGGAGAGCAGGTCCTGAAGTCGGGGCTGGACCAGGTAAGCAATGCATTCGGTCCGGATAGCCGTGAATATTACATGATGCTTGCCTCGGCCGCGGAACTGGTATACGATGACCCTGAAGACAGGGACCGGGCCATAGCCATTTATGATGAGTGCCTGGAGTATGTCCGCAAAAATCCGTGGGATCACTCAATGAAGAAGTACATTCTGGCAAGGTACGCCAGAGAACTTTCCAATACGGGGAGGTATTCAGAGGTGCTTGATCTGACGGATTACCTTGCTGCTGACACCATGGCGGCAGATGCCGTCTCTGAGGAAGACTTCTTCCTGCTGGGATTGAGGTACGAGGCTTTGAATGCTATTGCGGCCAGAGACAGCAACGGTGAACTCCTCAGAAATGCTGTTGCCACCGGGCGCAGGATCACAGTCCTGTATGACCGGCAGAGGCTTGAGATGAGTGAGGAGGATAGCAGGACCAGCCTAAGCTCTTCGGCCAGGGATGTATATACGGGCTTAATTGATAACTACGCTTCGCTTTATGAGGCCAATGGTGACCGTGAATCGCTGGAGGGTCTGTTCGAATACGCCGAGAGGAGTAAGGTTGCCGGTTTCCTGGCATCAATGAGGGAACTGAATGCTGCCCGGTTCTCGCTGCCGGAGGAGTTGACTGAGCTTGAGGCAGGTATCCGAAGTGAGATAGGGTTGTACAGGGAACTGATGACCACGGAAAGGCTTAAAGCAGTGCCTGATACCCAGCGGCTGGCCACTTGGGAGAGTGTCACCTTCAGGCTGCATCGCTCCCGCGACTCGCTTGTGAACATCTTTGAACAGGATTATCCGGCTTACTACAACCTGAAATTCAGGAACGAGGTTACCCCGCTGCGTGATGTCGGCAAAGTCATCGGACGCAGGGCAAACCTCCTTAGTTATGTTCTTACACAGGACAGGCTTTACATCTTTGTTGCCAACCACAGGAGGAGCGAGGTGATAAAACAGGATATTGACTCTTCCTTCTTCGGATTGCTTACACGTTTTCGCACGATGGTGTCAACCCCGCCTGACCCAAGCGGTTCACGTGCCCCGTTCAACGAATACATGGATCTGGCTTACAGCCTTTACCGTATACTCCTTGAGCCGGCTGAACCTTTTCTTGCCGGCGATAAGATAGTCATCTCTCCGGATAACCTCCTTTCCTACCTGCCCTTTGAAACGCTTGTAACCGAAGAGTTCCGCAGTCCCGGCCTGCTCTACCGCGAGGCACCGTTTGCCCTTAAGAAATACCGGTTTTCCTATATCTACAGCGTGACCCTATCGTCTGAGACTGTACAGCGAAGCAGAAGCCTGAACAACAGACTGATAGCCTTTGCTCCGTCCTATGAGGGAGTTGAGATAGATGATTCCCTCCTTGTATCATGGCCATCCCTCAGGGGAGAGATACGTGAGCTGCCCTACGCCATTATGGAGGCTGAAGATGTTGTTAATCAGTGCGGAGGGCGGGCCTTTACAGGGGCTGAAGCCAGTGAGGGAGCCTTTAAGCGCGAAGTAAAGAACTACAAGATCATACACCTGGCCATGCACACGCTGGTTGATGACAGCAGGCCTGCATTCTCCAGGATGCTCTTCACTCCCGGCGGTGGTGACACCGAGGACGGCATGCTTAATACCTACGAGGTATACAGCCTGTCGATCAAGGCAATGATGGTGGTACTCAGCTCCTGCAATACCGGGTCGGGGATGCTGGTGAACGGGGAGGGTATACTGAGCCTGGCACGCGGTTTCCTTTATGCCGGAAGCCGTTCGGCAGTGATGTCAATGTGGGCTGTGGATGACATATCTGCCTCGGAGGTAATAAACTCCTTCTACCGGAATCTGAGAAGCGGGCAGACAAAGAGCTCTGCACTCCGCAACGCCAGGCTGAGCTACCTGGAAGATGCACTTCAGAGAAGGTCTCATCCCTACTACTGGTCTGCGCTTGTGATATACGGCGACGATACGCCGCTGTGGTATAACAGGGTAAAACTCTACACAGGGATCCTCTTCTTTATGCTTGTGGCAACGCTGCTATTTGCACTGGTCTACAAAGGACCGAGGTCCTGATACTCCGTATCTGTTTTTATGATCTCCATCAATGCTTCCTTGCAGAGGTATTTTTTTCTTCTGGCGTAATCTTCATTCTTAAAACCCATCCTGCGTGCAATCTCCTCATAGGAAAGACCCTCTCCGAAAAGGGTCAGTATCACCTGACAATCCTCTCCCAGCAGGGCATAGGAGCGGGTGACTATCTTCTCCAGCAGGGCACTGTTTGCCTCTTCTGCTTCAGCATTGTCTTCCGGGTCAGCCGTGATAGACACCAGCCTTGAACGGTATCTGAGCTGGCTGTTCCATACGTTGCGTGCCACACCGAAGAAATATCCTTTCAGGTCTGTGGTAAGCCTGAACCCGTCACCCGTGACCTGTTTGTAGATTATGACCACCGTTTCCTGGAGCACCTCATGTGCATCATCATCCGATCCGCTGTTTTTGCTGACGTGATCACGGATCATTTCGAAATATGCTTCGTAGAGGTAGGTAAGAATCCTGTTGTCCTGCCTCCTGATACCATCAACGATGTCAGCGTCCGAAAACTTTCTGAATAATCCCAAGCAAGCGGTTTAATAGGCAAATATACAATTTCCGCAATCGATTACTGAAAAAAGGAGTTTGTCACAAATTCAACAGCCCTGTCTCAAGCAGGTAAATAATTGGATATATTTACGGGTTCAAACTCCCACCCTGCAGGTTCAATGGCATATCCTTTTGTAAGGCAATATGATGCAATGGATTGCGGGCCGGCATGCATCAGCATGGTAGCCCTGAGTCACGGCAAGCGTCTGTCCCTTGAGACAATCCGGAAGAGAGCATGGATCACCCGTGAGGGAGTCTCTTTACTCGGACTGAAAACGGCTGCCGAAAGCATCGGGTTCAGGGCGGCTGGAGTGAAGATACCTTTCAGCAGGCTTGTAAATGATGCTCCGATGCCATGCATTGTGCACTGGCGGCAGAACCACTTTATTGTGGTTAACAGGGTGAGCAGCAAGACTGTATGGGTGAGTGATCCGGCCATTGGCAGGCTGAAGATGACCCATGACGAGTTTCTGGAGGGATGGTTGCCTGGCGAGGGTGGTGAAGAACCCACCGGGCTTGCACTGCTGCTGGAGCCGGGCCCTTCTTTTGCCGCGTTGCAGGATGACCCTCCGCCAAAGGGGGGATTTGAATTCCTGTTACCCTATCTGAAACCATACCGCCGGCAGATAGTGCTGCTTATTCTCGGATTGATACTGTCGGGTGGCATCCAGCTTCTTTTTCCCTTCATGACCCAGGCCATCATTGACAGGGGGATTGCTGGCCGTGACATAAGTTTCATATGGCTCATTCTTGCAGGTCAGCTGGCCCTGACACTTGGCAGGCTGGCTGTCGAGTTCACCAGGGGATGGCTACTTCTTCACGCAGGATCGCGACTGAACATCACAATCGTTTCGGATTTCCTGGCGAGGCTGATGGGTCTGCCCATTGCATACTTTGACACGAAGCTTAACGGAGACATTCTGCAACGCATTGATGACAACAGCAGGATAGAGAGTTACCTGACATCTTCGAGCCTTGCCATTCTCTTCTCGCTCTTCAACTTCATTGTCTTCGGAGTGGTTCTGGGCATATACAGTCTTAAGGTTCTGCTTGTCTTCCTGGCCGGCACTGCCCTTTACGTACTGTATGTGACTCTCTTCATGCCGGCCAGGGAGAGGCTTGACAACATCCGTTTCATGCAGATGGCTGAGGCTGGCAACCGGATGATCAACATAGTGAACGGCATGCAGGAGATCAAACTGGCAGGCAATGAAGCCTCCAACAGGAGGGAGTGGGAATCGATGCAGAAAGAGATCTATGCCACCCGTGTGCGCGGACTCCGTATCATGCAGTTTCAGACTGCGGGAGGAACGCTTATTCACGAATCAGTAAACATCATTATCACGGTTATATCGGCCACGCTGGTTATTAACGGTTCACTGACCCTCGGCATGATGCTTGCCGTGCAGTTCATAACGGGGCAGCTTAACGGTCCGGTATCACAGATTGTCAGCTTCATGAGAGCTACCCAGGATGCACAGATAAGCCTCGGAAGACTGGCGGAGGTGCATGCCATGGAACCGGAGGAGGCGGAGGGGAGGAATGGAGAGTCAGAGATGCCTGAAAAAGCTGATATTGAAATCAGTAACCTTTCTTTCCAGTATGAAGGTCCGGGCTCTCCCTGGGTTCTTCGGAACCTGGACCTGGTCATCCCGGCCGGGAAGATCACTGCCGTGGTGGGTGAGAGCGGCTCGGGTAAGACCACGCTCCTGAAGATGCTGCTTGGATACTATCCTCCCGCCGGGGGATGCATAACAGTGGGGGGACGGCAACTAGACAGAATAAGCATCTCTTCGCTGCGGCGAAACACAGGCGCCGTGATGCAGGAAGGATACATCTTTCCGGATACGATACTCGGTAACATTGCTCCGGGTGAGGATAACCCGGATATTGACAGTGTGGCCGAGGCTGTGAAAGTGGCCAGCCTGAAACAGCTTCTGGACGAACTCCCTTCAGGCCTGCAGACCCGTGTGGGACAGGGCGGTCACGGACTCAGCCAGGGACAGCGGCAACGCATTCTCATAGCCAGGGTGGTTTACAAGCAGCCCTCCCTGCTGCTTCTCGATGAAGCCACCAGTGCCCTTGATGCCTCAAATGAAAGAATGATTGTTGAGAATCTTGCCGGGTTCTATGCCGGCAGGACGGTGGTCATCGTGGCTCACAGGCTGAGCACGGTACGGCATGCTGACAGAATCGTGGTGCTTGAAGGCGGAAGAGTGACAGAGTCCGGTTCCCACGCCGAACTCGCTGCGCTTAAGGGGACCTATTACAGGCTCATAAAAGATCAGCTTGAGCTTGGAGGCTGACTTTTTGCCTTACTTCTTCCCGGAATATGGTTCGTAATCATCAGGCTGATCCCTGAGGCCGCCTCTCTTTCCAAAACCAGTACCCGGTTTTCCGGTTAAACCGTCATTTTTTTTCTTCGCGTACTTGCGGTAGAGTGAAAAGCCGGCGAAGACAAAAGCTGCCGCCAGGATTATGTAGTCTTTGTTTTCCATGGGTTAATGACCTGAAACTTGAATGGTAAATTTAAGCATTTTGGAGATTGACCGGAGCCGCATTTCATTTAAATGTTGTATTGGTTTGAGTTTTACCAATAATCCATTATTTTCGTGGTTTGAAAAATGGAGGGGAATTGCATGCAATTCTTCTTTGTATGAAGCACTGAAGAAAAGGGATTAATGATGACTACAAAAAATCCGGGAGATTCTGTTCATGATGAACAATTCGACGGAACTGAAAAGGCCGCCGAATCTACGCAAGAGACAAATGATGCTGAAGCTTCGCCTGTAATGCCGGCGGATGACCTCCATGCAGGGGATGATGAGACCCGCATGGAAACCATAGAGGCTGACGAGACTGAAGTTGCCGAACAGTCCGAAGAACAGACTGCAACAGCTGAA
>AMWB02012571.1_pt1 | contig 51096 bp, 59 predicted proteins | sample 200311 | NCBI WGS metagenome assembly AMWB02 (sample SAMN02737377, study PRJNA173069) | bioreactor metagenome | biome: anode biofilm in microbial fuel cells | place: USA: California | collected 2010-12-16
GATAGATTTTATTTGGAGGTTGTCGTGAAAAAATTTTTTAATAATTTTATATTCTTGTTTTTCATAGTCATATCACAATTTAACCTTTGCGCCATGAAACATGATGATGATAAAACGGGTTCCACGTCTGAACAAAAAAAAGATAAGGGGAAAAAAAGAGCGTCTGACGAGCAAGTTAGAAAATGGGAACAGGAAGAACAAGAAAAACAGGCTGCTAGAAACGCTACGCTTGCTGCTCTAAAAAGAGAAAAACAAGAACAACAAGATGCTCAACTTGCTGCAGAGATAGCCAGAGAAACTGAACAACATTCTAGTCCAGAGGTTTCATCAAGCTCTTCAACACAACAAGGTTCTTTGCAACCATTCGATGACACTGAATATTATTCTGAAGATGATTCTGAAGTTGCTACAACAGCACAAGCCTATGAACATCCAGACTCACCTGCGGCTGAAGCGCCAGCAACACACCCTAGACCATGCTTTGTGGTTAATATCCCGGCATATGTTCCGTCAGACAGCGAAACAGATGATACCGATTCGGAATCTGATACCGGAAAATATACATTTTCTGATGAAGACTTCACCACTCCACCATTTTGCATAGATTATAAAAAAAGAGGCAGAGTGCTTTCGCATTGCTTAACTCGCAAAAAAACAGATACAGCAAAAGTTGGTACAACCCAAAGTTCCGGAATAACTCAGTCACTTACAACAAAAATTTCTCAAGAAGCGTTTTTGCCAACATCTGATCAAACGCTAAAAAAACAACAATTGGATCATTTATCAGTAATCATTGGATTAAATAGACCTAGATCCTTAAGTTCTAGAAAGAACAGATTACTTGAAGAGGAATTAGAAAAAACTGTTACGGCTGAATTACAGGTTAGATATTTTGCCATGTTTTGGGATTTTCCTTGGAAAAGAATCAATCCGGCAAAAAATAAATCTAGCGGAAACCCACCGTCTTATGAGGAAATTCGCAGCTTTTATCAACAATTAAAGAAAAAAGATGCTGCAAGGGCAAGACAGTTTAGAAGAGATACTGAAAATAGCAAAGAACGAAGTCGAAGAATGGTTCCATATCGAAGAATCAGAGAAATGATAAAAAATCACGAATTGACCAGAGAACTTGTTCATATTTTCAGGCAAACTAATCCTACAGCAAATATTTATTTATTTTTCTGTGACGCAGATACAAGCTTATTTAACGGCTGTTTTACTACATACACTCAAGTGGATCTGCAAACAAAAAATAAAATAGGTGCAATGACAACAGGATATTTATTTGATTCTAATAATCCAATGATAAGGCTTGCGAGCGAATTAGACATGCGCGTAAGAGAAGCAACCACAAAACATCTTCCACGTGGAGCATATTATCCGGAACCATCTCTTTGCATAATGGTCCCAACGGAAAGTGATTCAGTACCGGAAAGTTTTGAAGAAAAAACTGACGATGGTGCTGATTATGAGGCGCCACAGGAATCTCCTATAATCCTGAAAAAAGTAGCTACTCGACCTGATGTGTTATTTGTATTCGCATTCCAAAATCCCCTAATCACAAGAACTCCTGAACGAGCTACAACAAACAAAACAAAAACAAAAAAAGGCTCAAAAAATTCTTTAGAATTTTCGGCAACATTTAACAAATCTACTAATAAATTTGATAAATGGACAATGCAGGATCTTGTTAATATCACAAAAAATAGCGCCCAATCACATGCTCATGCAAGAAGCTGGGCTATAAATGTTTTAAATGGTCTAAAATTAGAAACGAAAGATACATTAAAAGAAAAAAAAGAAAAAACAAAAAAGATAATATTTGCTGATGGAACCACAATTGAAATAAAAAAACGAATAGGTAACGTAGTAAGAGAGATTGCAATAAGTTTATTGAGTAGATTGTTTAAAAGCTATGATCCAATAAGCATTGCAGAAAAAAATAGAGTCACCTTAATTTTAAGACTTACATCACCCTATGAAGAACTCATAAAATCGGATATTGTTCCCCAAAAGGTAAACGCTTCAAGAAAAAGTGAAAAAGAGCTTTGGGCCGCAATAGATAATATTTCGTCCAGAAAAAACCTAAAAAATATCCTTGCTCAATTAATAATTGAGCCAAATGTCATAGATAAGATCGATTTAGCCGCTCGCGATGCAGGAAAAGCAATTCACACTACATTAGCTGCCAAGTTAAATCTTAAATAAAAACTATTTTCTGGGGCGCTTTTAGCGTTTTGCAAAAGATCTAATGTATCGATCAGCTTTATGCATAACATTGGTTAAATCGCGTTTTAATCCATGCAACGTCCCATAGTTATATCTATCATAAATTAAAACACAAATGACGCCAACCAAAACAGAGCAACAGCAAATCCACGCAAGCCTCTCACCTGATACCCCTTTATTTGACGCGACAACGGCAGAATTAAAATCTATCGATCTTGTTTGATTTGACAAACCAGCCAACTCAGCGGCGATTAAGAATTTTTGTGCCTCTTGCATTGAGACATTGTTCAAAATAGAATAAGCCATTAATATCTTTGCTGTCTCTTCATCTAAAATACCTGCACTCTTGGCATCAATCACAAGTTTTTGAATACTCTTTAACAAATCATTTTCAGCATTTTTTTCAAAAATTGCTGAGTCTATACCAACAACCCCAGTGTTGCGAAGTGTTGAAATTTGTTGTTCATTGTTAACAGACTCTTGCCCATTGCAACAAAAAAAATAAAGACAACTCAACGCCAACAAAAGTATATTACGCTTGTTATTTTTATTATTCATAAACTTATACCCCATATATTATCAATTTCATCAATTTTTTTTACGTCTATAATATCCAAGATACAAATACTTTATTTATTTTTCATTGTTTCGGATAAATACATAATAACTTCCGATAGATAAAGTAATTTGCATTTCTTGCAAAATATCTGTATTCCAATTGAAAATTTATCAAAAACATTGAAAGTCTTCTGCCAATAATGGTTTTTTTGATATCATTTATTAATAGGCTCATAAATTGCAGTGTTAGCCTTGATGAAAAATACGAAACTTGCGAAAGATCAGATAATGACAATTCATAAGCGGTTGTTTATTGTAACGACCATAGTAAGTATCATCAGTATGTCTAATAGACCAAGCGTCTCTCCTCAACAACACCCACCACGTCCTGGGCAGGAAGAACAAATTAGCGCCCAAGAGATCATAGCACCAGCAATGCACCTTGCACAAAATCTTTTTGAACAAACACAGCAGATTATCCAAGGGTTAAATGAATCTATGGCCATAGCGCATAGTTCAAATAAAACAGCTATCGACGCCGCTCAAAGGGCCACGCAAGCCTTAGATATTGCAAACCACACATCGGGGCTTCTAAGCGAAGTCACATCGGGATTAGAACAAGCTCATGGTTTGCAGGTAGGCATAGAACAACAAATACTGGTTGCTACAAAAAACTTAGAACGCAAATATGAGCAGTTAAGTGCTGAGCTCACAGAGCAAGTTGCAAGAGAAGAAGAAAAACTAACAGATGCTGCCAGAAGGAAAAATGAGCATTTCGAAGCAAAAATAAAACTAAAAAAAGATCTTGGAATATATGAGCAAGAAGCAAAAGTCATGGCTCAGGCAAATGTTGAAACTGAAAAAGAAAAATGGAAAAATATTCGAGAAATAATGGGCGATTCAAAAACAATGACAAAGATTGCGCTTGCAATAATTGCATGCACACTGTGCATATATACCATCAAATACGCTGTACCGATGCTTGCAAATTATTTAACACAACCACAAGTTATCAGTGAAACTTCAAAAACCGGATGGTTGAAAACCGAATGGTTTCAAACCGAATGGTTTGGACAATTTAAGTCCAAACAGAAAGCAGATATTGATGATTTGGTCTTTGCACCATCTTTGCAAAAACAACTTTTAGATCTTTTATTACGTGTGCAATCTGCAAGAGAGTATGAAGAAGCGCTTCCTAACATTCTTTTTTACGGAGCTCCCGGAACAGGTAAAACGGCTTTTGTTAAGGCTTTGGCACAAGCGTCAGGGCTTGATTATGCATTAACATCCGGTTCAGAATTTGCAAAAATTACAGATCTAAATCATGCGAATAATGAATTACGCAAACTTTTGAATTGGGCTAAAAAAAGTCCTAAAGGTCTTATTGTTTTTATTGATGAAGCTGAGTCACTGTTTGCAAATAGGAAGTTACTGAGCACATCCAAGGCAACACAAGATTTCATTAATACGTTTTTAGCACTTATTTCAGATCAGTCCCAAGAAAATGTAATGTTTATTTTTGCAACTAATCATCCGTTCAAACTAGATGATGCAATCACCAACCGTATTGGGATAAATATCGAATTTACTTTGCCTCAAGCCGCTGAACGAGAAAAAATTCTTTTAATGTATCTTACAAAATTCGCACAAAAAAATGAAAATTCCATAGTTAATTTAAGCCCAGAAATTACAAATATGCTTTCAAATTACGCCGATAGCCTCGAGGGCTTTTCACCGCGCGCTATTAAATTTGTTGCTGAGGAGATGATTATTCAAGCGCGGAGACAAGAATCTAAACAACTGACCGCCGACATTGCAAAAGCGGTAATCAACGAAACAAAGCATAGCCTACAACAAACAATGCAATGGGAAAATGAACGCAATGAATGGGCCGGATCTTTACCCGTTACACAAATGCAATACAAGGGGTGGTTTTAGTGAAACGAAAAAAGCTTCTTCTTTTTATTACATGCTTTATTATTTCGAGTAACTATAGATCTTTATTTGCAGATAGTTCTGAACCAAATCATGCAAATTTAATAAATCCAAATACAGATCTAAATTTAATAGATCACAACGTTATAGAACTTGCAGATAATATTTGTAATTATATACTACAGGGACATTCGGCAAATGAAGTTATAGAAATGCTCAATGATGACCAAACACATTCATGCAATATCAATATTGAAAAACTCGTAACACATATCGAAAGTCTATTGAATAAAAAATATTCAACAGATAATGTCATAAATATTCTTGCTGGAAACAAAGAATTCGAAAAATTTTATATGCAAAAAAATTTTTGGGCTAAAATAAAAAATACTTATTTTGTATTAGAGTCTACCGCCATTCTTGTGATTATTGCAGTTGTATTTTATTTATTATATTTATTAGCCAAATGGTTAAATTTCAAAATACCTTGGTTCAAATATGAAACTCAAAGAGCAGACGATAAAATTCCAAAGTCTGGAAACATCGAATTAGATAATCATTTATGTAACCATGATAAAACTTCTCAAACGCCTATGGGAAAAAAAGAACAAAGTCGATGCTTGGATGTACAGCACATTCAACAATCCCAAAATGGTGATACCCCTACCCAACCAGCGCAAGGCGCTCCTAAATTAAGTCAAAATGAGCAAAGTTTTGACGCGTCTCAGTACCCAAATTGTGATGATGAAATAGACGACATAGATAAATTAGATCTCGAATTAAGCCATTCAATAACTAAACAAATCGAACAAGCAAGAAGAGTTGGATTGGAAACAGATGTGATGCAATTTGGCACTGCCCAAGACATCCAACAACCAAGAAAAGATATTCCATTGGGCGGAATTGGTGAAAGATTGTTGCAACAAGTTGAATATGCAAGGAGTATCGGATTAATACCTGAATGATCTGTTAGAATTACACTAACTTTGATCCACTATTTTAAGTTTTTTAAACTTAGACAGAAAATCATCTAATTCTCTATTAAACTCAGACAGAAAATCATCTAATTCTCTATTAAGCTCAAATATAAAAAAAGCTACTTCTGGTGCATTCGAAAGAAAATTATGGTAATCTTCTTTCGAAACAAAAACATTGTAATTCAGAATCTTAAGAAATTGCATCTGCAAATCACGTAAATGGTCAGAGCTCACACCGCCTACTTGCGCATAAAAATCGTCTGCATAAAATATATCGTCAAAACATTTAGATGCTATGACAAATGCTGCCAAAAATATTCGATAACATGAAAATTGGTTAAAAACATTTGGACCATATTTATCAATAAGTCTCTTAATATAAATCATTATTATCACGTAACAAGATGAGGACTGAGGTGCCATACTCACAAAACGCTTTAAATATATATTTAGTTCAATCGAAGGTACTTTTTCTAGTGGAGGAAAGAAAATTTTAGTATTCTCCGGAACAATTCTTAAATCAATTTCTTCTATTGGTTTCTGATCAGTATCTTTTAAAATAAAAACTATGCTCTTAATTTTTTCTAAAACTAAATCAACCAATTCTGAATCTTTTTTTGTATAAAAACGTGGATATCTTCGGTCAGACGTTCCCTCCATGCCATACAGACAACGCATTGAGGAAAGAGAGAGAAGCGTTGCAAAAATAAAAAACCAAGATAAACAAATTTGAGATATAAATAATCTGTGAATCATAGCTCTATATTCCCTATAATTACATCTATTTTGTCATGATCTGAAAATGTTAAAGAAAAAATATGTATTGAGTTGATTATATACCGCAAACAAAAAAATTAAATTAAGTTTTTATTCAACATTTTTTAATTTTTATATCTTTACGACCATTATTAAATTCAAATATTGCCTTTAATAATTGATAGTGCTTAAACTAGTTATTAGTAATATTTGAGGGGTTATTTATGGAGAACTATTTTTATGATTAATAAAATATTTATATCACAAACATACTTATGTTTTTGGCTAATTCTTACAACATTGTCCAGATTGTCGGGAATGGCCGACAAAAAAGAGCCTGCAGTGTTTTCAGAAAGCAAATACGAAAACATGCTAAAATTATATACGGAAGAAGAAAAGAAGTTGATTAACTTGGTTTTTGAAAAAATTATAAAGATAATTGTTATTTTAAACGATGATGACCAGCCAATTAGAAAAAGAACCCCAGAACGTAGTAACACAATAAAAGAAATTGATTGGAGCAAAATTCCACTTATTGATAAAGGTTATAGCTGTAGTTTCAGTACTTTTGATGAAGAAAGGGAATTTTCAAGACCAAAAGATATTCGAATTTTCTATGGAACTGACAAAAGCATACCTAATGAAGTTAAACCAATTGATTATTTACATCGTATACAAACATATTTTCAATGCCCTGCATCTTGCTACGTAATTGCTCTCATATATATAGAAAGATTTATTGATAAGATAGACGCCATAATGAAAAAAAAAGGTGGATCAAATATTTTCAATCAATTTTCATGCTATCGAATTTTTTTAGCAACATTAATTGTCGCAACCAAATGTTTCAGTGATTTGTACTATTCAAATGCCTATTATGCCAAAGTTGGCGGCATAGAAAAGAAAGAATTATGGACGATTGAACATCAATTTCTTATGATTATGGAATCTGATTTGAATGTTTCATTAGAAGAGTACAATGCTAATGCTACTGAAAATCTTGATGCCTTAATGGCGAGAAGGCAAAGAATGCGAGAAACTAATTATGACGTTGCGGACCGAAAAAAATAGACACAAGAATAATCTTGTTAATGATTTAAAACTGCTTTCTTCTGCCGAAAAAGCAAAACATCTTCAGCGATTTTTTAAAACCGGCGTTGGCCAGTATGCACACGGGGACGTCTTTTGGGGTATCACCGTTCCATTAGTAAGAAAAATTGCTTACACACACAAACATCTTGAAGTAAACCAACTTGAAAAATTGCTTGAACATAAAGTACACGAAGTACGGCTTTGCGTATTATTAATAATGGTTTTTAAATCAAAAACTTTACCCGAGCAAATGTATAACTTGTATCTAAAAAAAATTGCTTTTATCAATAATTGGGATCTTGTCGATCTTTCAGCTCCAATAATTGTTGGAGATTTTTTGCTTAATAAAAACTGCAAAAATTGTAACAATTGTTCTGTTCTTTATAAACTTGCAGAATCAAATATTTTATGGGAAAAGCGAATCGCAATAGTTGCAACCTTTGCCTTTATAAAACAAGGCAATTTTGAACATACTTTTAAAATTGCACAAATTCTTATGAACGACAAGCATGACTTAATACACAAAGCTGTTGGTTGGATGCTCCGAGAAGTTGGTAAACGTTGTTCTGTAATTGTCTTAGAAAATTTTCTTGAGTTGCACGCAGGTAAAATGCCACGCACAACACTACGATATTCAATTGAACGAATGCCGGATAAAAAAAGAAAATATTTCATGCAAATTAAGTCTTAAATTCATAAAAACTTCACTTAAGTAGAATACAATTTATTGTAATTTTCATAAAAAACAGTATCTTTTCTATTCTGAATTTTGCGTTATTTTTCGTGTTATTATTAAAAAAGACTAAATTAGGACGAAAATATGTCGTTAATTTAGCCTTTTTTAAATTAAATGGCATTTTTAATTCAATTAATTTTGTAGTATAATTAATTAATGCATTTTGTAATGTTTATCAATATTATACATTACTTTAAGCAATCAATAATATTTACTTAATTTACTGGGGGTATCATTTATGTTTAATAAGAAATTTATATCGATAATTTATTTGAATTTGACGCTTCTTTTTATAACCATACCTTGTATTTATGGAATGGAAGATAGGGCCCAAACACAAGGTGCTTTTACAATGGAAGCTTATGAGGCCATGAAAAAATCGCATACTACGCAAGAATTGGAATTAATGGACGCAATTTTTGAAAAAATCATTCATATGATCGTTCTTTTGGATAGTGATTATAAACCAATTGAATTTGGAAGAAATCCTGAACATAGAACACCTGTAACAAAAGTTGATTTCAGTAAAATTCAATTTTTATTTCTTGATAAAGATTATAAACAAATTTCATATACTTTTGACGAAAAAGATGAAATAGATCAAAGGGGCGAAACGTCAATTCTCAGAGATCTCCGAATTTTCTACGGTAGCCATGAAGACCCAATGATTGAGCTTAAGCCAATTAATTATCTACGTCGAATACAAACATACGTAAAATGCTCACCATCATGTTACGTAATAGCCCTTAAATATATTGAAAAATTTATTAATAAAGTGGACGAGATAGTTCATAAAGAAGGTGGATCCAATATTTTCAACCACATATCATTTTATCGAATATTTCTGGCTGCAATCACAATTGCTAGTAAATATTGCGATGATAGGTGGCATGCAAACCCCTTTTATGCCAAAATGGGAGGCGTAAGTGCAGAAGAATTATGGATGCTTGAGCTTCAGTTTATCATGATTATGAAATTAGATTTGCACGTTAGTCGTGAAGAATTTGATGCAGTATGCACAAATCTCGTCTCTAAACAAACAAGTCATGGCAGCATTTGAGCACCAAGCACAAACAGTGCGACATCCGTATTTCCTAAGCCATCCAAAATTCGAATATTTTAAAGAAAACTTAAAAAATTAAGTTGGGCAGAATATTCAGCGTAAAATATCCCTAAAAATTTTCATAGTACAAATTTTTTGGGGCTTGCTCATCTCCATCCTTTTTTTTACGCCTTCGCCCAAATATTTTCCCAGGCCATTTAAAAGGATTAATAGTATCAACTATTTCACTAGAAACCTCTCGCCGTATCCTTTTGGTAATATCTTGGACCACAGCATCATAAGCTCTGTACCCAATGTATCCTATTAAAAAAATCACTAAAAATATGATCAGCCAATTTATTATTTTTTTGAAAAACTTATTTGAACTCATTGTAACCAATCTCCCTTTTTATTACACATTGTTCTATCCACAGCATATTAATAGTATCATTAACATATTGGATTAGGCAAAAAGAGATTCTAAATATTATATATTCTTGAATAAGAACATATAATATTTACTGGTATTTAACCATTATTACAGCTTACTGAAGTAGACATGGAGCAAGATTATCAAAAACTCCAGTAATTCTATAGGCAGGATTTCTGAATTGAGTTAAATCCAAAAATTTAGAAAAATATTCCATTTCTTTATCTGTAAATTTAGCAGGCCCGTCATAAGGCATACTTAAAATACACTGAAGTGGAGATGTACTAAAAAAATAGATCATTCTTCTTCCATGATAAAAATCAATTTTTGCATGACATGCTTCCGGTTTAGCGCTTGGATCAAGCCGCATATTTATATGATCTATTAAATTTTTGTCACCTAAATTTGAGGATAAATTTGTTGATGTAATCTCTTCAATGGCCAAGCATTGCCATATCTTGTCGTGATAAGTTATGAATACTTTTCCCTGTTGATGTAATAATTCAGAATCTTCTTCATAACAATCTTCTGATGGGCATGTTTCACACCTGCATATGTCAGAACATTTAGAATATCGTTGCCTAATTTCACTGATACTCCAACTTTTTTTGCTAGGATCTTGTTCTGATAGATCGCCAAAATGATAAAGAAAGAACTTACTTAAATCATAAAAATATCCGCTGGCGCAAGTACCCTGCGTATGTAATTTACAAAATACTGCATTGGGAACAAAATATTGAGATTCGGATGATATTATTGGAAGATACTTAATTGGAAAAATGTATAAAACACCTACTACAGTCAAAAGAAAAAATAACGAAAATGATTTACTTAAAAACATACAAACCTTTCGTAAAACGTTTAACTTGGTAAATTATCCAAGGTCAAATCCAACTTACGTAAAACATGACATTTGGTATCTTCATCAAATTTAAGCCCCGCGCTAACAAGTATTTTTGCCATATCAATAACTTCTTTTTGTGCAATTTCAATTAATCGATTTTTTAATTCTGATGGAGGTTCTTTTGAAAAATTTAAACAAACGGTTTCAACAAAAAAATCAAAACATAACGAAGTAGAAAACCAAGGTATGGATGGTGGCACATCAATTCTAGCCTGATATTGTAGTAACACATAAACAACTTTTGGTAAGTTGCGAATTATAGCTAACTGCAAGGCTGTCATTCCGCTAAGGTTGTTAAGTAGGCCAACGGGTTTATTGATATTAGCACCCATAGCTAAAATTTTTGGAATTCCTGAATAAAGCCCATAGTATGATGCCATATGGAGTGCCGTAAAACCTATTAATTCCCCTTGCACGGTCTCTTCTGAATCAATATCTGTCCCCGTACTAATTAATTGTTTTAGATGCTCTTGTGTTTTATCAAAACAATCTTCAAGTGTCGCTTTATATAACATAGCCGCATCAGATTTCTTAATTGTAAAGACATTTGAATAACTTAGAAATATCATTGGATAAATTAATAAAAATAAAAATTTAATTTTCACGCTTATTTTTCTTTTTTATTTAAGTTTTTTTATTTAAGAATGACTACCCAAAATTAAAATGCGTAAAATTCTTTCCTGCAATGCCTGTTTTTCATACTCTGCCATCGCAATATCTGATTTATCTTTATAAAGATAATCTGATATGAACAATGTTATGAATGGATAATCTAATTCTTTTCTGCAAGTTGGACAATGCCTATGTGCTTCGTCATCCTTTGTTAAATCACGTCCTGTATACCATTCAAATAAACAGTTGTAACAAAATACATGTTTACACGATAGAATTAGCGGATTTGCTCCTATATCAATTTTAGACAGACAAACTGTACATATTTGATTACTTAATTGTGATGCATCTTCAAAATTAAATATATGTGCAGTTGGATATAGCTTTTCAAGATAAGTTGATAGATCCGCATAAAAACGATTACCTGTATTTTCGCGGTTTTCTCCCTCACGCTTTAAGAACGCTTTTATTGCACATAATTCTACCGGATTAACAACACCCCTACTTTTTGAAGTAATTATACTTATAAAATGCGCTAATTCTATTAATGGATTTTCACCACTGTGATAATCCAATTCTTTGTCTTTACACAAAATTTCGTCTTTACATGGAATTTCATCTTTACATGAAGTTGCGTCTCGACATAAAATTACACGTTTAGATGAACTTTCCATATATTTTGGAGCAGGCTCGCCCTTTATTATTTCAAATAAATTGGCCACTGTTATTGGCTGCATAGCAAAAGAATTTTGGGTTGCAAAAATTAAAAATAAGACAGTTAAAAATACATTTTTCATTAGATTAGGACCTCTTTTTTCTTTGTTTTGGATACACCAAAATAAATATGGTGCTTAAGCTACCATCATAGTAATTAAACTTCAAGCACTAATAAATTTTGCAATACCAATTTAAATACAAATACTAACGTTATTTTGAAAAAGCAAATATAAAGATCTAATTTTCTCAAACTATTGACCTTCTTAGCCATTTTACAGCCATAATAAAACTAGTTGTTTTCTCTAAAATAGAAGGAATTTATATGAAGATTAGTAAAATGCATTTTTTAGCAGTAGTGCTGCTACTTATTTCACAACAAATAAACTTGCGTGCAGATGATATCACTATAATAAATCACACAGAAGACCCAGTTTGGGTTGGGGTTTACAGACTTAAGGAAAATTTGTTTGGGAAAAGTGTAGGTGACGCTACCTTGCAAAATAAAACAGTGCAAATTCCTGCGAATAGCAGAATCAAGTTAGACCGATCAAAACTCATAGTAAAAACTAATCGCGAACTAATTTTTTCAGATATTGAAGGATATCTCAAAGACAAGTTTGATGCAAATGAATATAAATTAGCAAGCAAAACACCTGTAAGTATGAAACATGGATCTACCTTTCATATTGCAGAAAAAGATAATGTTTTACATGGATACAGCGACATTGAGTGGAAGGTTGTCGAACCGGTAATTTCTGCAGCACATAAAGTTTTCAAAAGAATGCTTGAAGATATACGTACAAGTACCTCGAAGCACCCTTACGGAAACAAAACAGCACACGTTCGTAGAGGTTCAGATCTGGCAACTGAAGAAATTGATTTTTTAACAAAAAGAACCCCAAAGACCAAACAAAAATTGGAAAAACTTCTGGGATTTAGTATAGATCAAAATAAAGTTCCCCGAATTGCTGTTTGTATGAGCGGTGGCGGAATGCGCGCCGCAACGGCAGCAGAAGGATTATTTGAAGGGTTGGATAGCATAGGCTTGCTTGATGCACTTACTTATGCAGCAGGATTGTCAGGATCAACATGGACATTATCCAGCTTTGTAGAACTTGGGCTACCAATGGATAAGTACTCTGAGCACTTTGTGCAAGCTCTTTCAAAAGCTCATGTATTTAGTCCTACAGACCTTGCACACGTTTTATGGCCAAAATATGTTTTTGATCAACACACAAGTATTGTCGATTTATACGGAGTCTTTTTAGCCAACACGTTTTTTCATAACATCAGTTCTAATAATTCTGCAAGACAAAACATTCGACTCTCTGACTCCCAACGCCATTTGGCCAATGGCAATTCTTTCTTTCCAATTTATACATCCATTGAGATTAAAGGTACGGACACACACTGGGCAACATTTACTCCTTACGAATTTGGAATAGATGATTTTAATATGTATATTCCAATTTGGGCACTGGGCCGAAAATTTAAAGAAGGGACTTCAACCAATTTTGCACCGGAACAAACGCTCGGATTTTTGATGGGAATATGGGGATCTGCCGGTTCAGGATCCGTAAACAATTTATTGGGAACACAAAAAGATTCCATATCGAAAACGCTTTTCAAGGCCCTAAATGATATTTTTATTGAGACACATGTGGGCGTTGTCAGAGTGGCTGCGGTAAGGGTTTTTAACCCTTTATACGGTGTTACCGGAGCATCTACAAGAAATCTTGAAAAACTTACACTGATGGACTCTGGATATGAATTCAATTTACCATTTCCTCCATTACTGAAAAAAGAACGTAAGATTGATATAATAATTGTTATGGATGCTTCGGCAAATGTTCATAAAGGAGCTTCTGCGCTTCAACAAACAGTTGAATATGCAAAATCTAGAGGAATCCCATTCCCTTCAATAAAATTTGATTCCATTACAGATAAACAAGTAAGTGTATTTGCGGATGAAGGTAACACAACTGCCCCAACTATAATATTTTTAGCTCCGGTTAAAAATTACAACTATGACGCAAAATTTGACCCCGAAAAAGAATTTAATACTACTTATACGACAACAAAATTTATCTACAACAGTAAAGATGTTAAGAAGCTGAGTGGATTAATACGACAAAACATAATTGATAATAAAAGTTTAATATTTGATGCAATTAGAAATAAGATCGAACAAAAGCACAAATGACTTAGAAAACATAATGACTAATACTAGCTTAACATAAAAACATTTTCACATATTATGTTTAATTTTTAATTAACTTTGTATACACTTTTATTCTCGCTAAATTTGTTATCTATAATCGCCCAAGGGATTTGTCGTGAAAAAAAATTATAAAATAAATAAATTTTTTGTTTTATTAATATGCCTTTTTTTTAATTTTTTATATCCGTGCCAAATAAGTAGACAGTTAAAATTTGGATTATTTTCACAAGATGAACGTGTTGTTAGTAGTGCAATTTCATCAGATGGTAAAAATATTGTGATGAGTATTAAAAAATTCCCAGGCAGTTTTATTGTAGACTGGAATTTACAACAGGATTCTGCAATTCAAAATTATATTGTAGGTTCATGTAAAGAGATTAAATTTTCACAAAATGATGTTTATATTGGTTTTAATTGGGGGAATAGATTGGATATTAAGAAAATACATGGGCAAAATTTTGAATCCCGTTTTAGCGTAAACCAAAGAGGCACTTCTATTTGCGGATTTGATATTTCTGAAAATTTTGACTCTGTTGCATATTATGATAGTGATAACAATATATACTTTTACAATTTAAAAAACCCAACAACGCCAATCTCCATACTTAAAGAACCCTGTACTATAAGGTCGGTAAGATTCATAACGCAAAAAACAGGCAGAGGCTTTCTGGCCGTAGAAACTTTATATGCAATTAAATTTTATGATATTTTCACATGCACGCTAAAACATACCTACATAATAAAGGATAAAACCGGGGACAAATTTAGGTCTTTTTGTGGAATTTGCGTTGATGACGGATGTTATTCCGCTATTAACTCGATGACAGAAGATGGAAGCTTGGAAACAGAAATTCATCTTTATCCAACAGATGAAGAAAAAACTAGAAAAAAATATAGCAAAATTAATGTACATAGCAAATTATGGGTAATGGATGCTCCAAAATGTACGTCAAATCCGGATGTAATTTTGTTTATGGGGAGAAAGATTTATGGCAGCGATGTATATGAGCAGATCACTCTTTTTTCAATTAGTGAAAATAAATGTATAAATTTTAAATTATTTAAAATAGAGATGGATATCGCAGCATATTGCAAATTACTTACCCCTGAATCCCTCCAAAACGATTCAATTTTGTTACATAATGGAAGACTACTTAATGCTCAATTTACAAGTAAAAATCAATTAATTATCTTTCTAAAAAACAACCCTACCGATAACATAAATATGACTTATGCCATTTTTATTGATATCGATTTTAATTCTCCCAACCCTGATTTTCAAGTTATTTATAGAAAACTCAACAGTAAATTTTTTTTAGCAAATTGATCTAAAAACGCAAATATCATTCTTATTCACCAGATTTTTTTACTACACCTGGAAAATGGTTTGTAATCAAATTTGCCAGTGGCCATTTGTCCTTGTCTTTAACATTCACAATACTGCTGTCTACGGCTCGAAATGGAGTACTTTGAGGGAGAATTGGACGTGATGCCGGCATAACATGTTTTTCTGGTTGAGCTTTGCTCTGCACAGGAGCATCAAGAAGATTAAACCCAATACATTGATTAAAACTTGCCTGCAATTTTACCAACCACTGATCCTTGGTCTCATCAATCTTATCTTTGAAAAAACGACTGTTGTTACTAAGTTGAATATCAATTTTTTTGGAATTTTCATCAAACTTTATAAACTTGGCCTGAACAAGAATCGAATTAAGCATTTGGTCATCTGCATCGCTCATTTTTTGTAAAAATGCAGTCCATTCCGGACTAGGCAAAGCCGTACTTATTGAAACAGATTCAGTTGAAGCATTTGACATACACTGCCCAGATGGGACTGGAGAAGACAAGCCTTGATCAGACGCTTCTTGACAAAGCAAATCTTTATCCGAAAAACTATCCTGCACATCATTTGACTCTGAAGTCGCTAAACCCGTTTTTGTATTTTCTACCAGGCGTTGCCTGGGAGAAGTATTGAAATTACCGGAACCGTTATTTGAATTTTTTGCCAAGTTCAAGAGATCTTCTAAATCAGCAATATTCGTTTGCTCGCAAATTTGTAGTAAAACCATTTCTAAAAAAATATGTTTTTTGTTGGTTCTTAAAAATAGATCTTCTTGACTCCAAAATAACTGAAAAACAGCTTGCAACCGGTTGAATGAACATTTTTGAGCCAATTGAGTCAATTCTGCAAAGTGTTGACTCAAACCAATATTTAATTCTTTAACCCCATACTTTATCCAAAGCAATGCTCTACAAAATTCTATCAACATATCCCAAAGGTTTTGAGGTGATAAGCTTTGAAAATTCATCGCCTTAAGCTGTGTTAAAACTTTGGATGGATCTTGCTCAAGCAAACAATCAAACAAAACACAAAGCTCCTGTGCGCTAATCTTACCAAGAACACTCAAAATTATATCTGTAGTTACCACAGTTTGCGAGAAACGAACCCGCTCAAGTAAATTTATGGCATCTCGAACAGATCCTTCAGTTTCTGCAATTATTAACTCAATTGCAGAGTCCTCAATTGATACGTTTTCTTGCGCACACATCGATTTAATATGATTTATAAGCTCAGTCTTTTCAATCGATGTAAAAATAACCTGAAAACAACGCGAAAGCACAGTTGCAGGAATTTTTGGAACCTCGGTTGTTGCCAATATAAATAAAACCGATGCAGGCGGTTCTTCCAAAATCTTTAATAATGCATTAAATGCTGCCTTTGAAAGCATATGCGCTTCATCAATCAGATATATTTTTTTCTGTCCTAAAAGTGGCATATATGATGATGCCTCTATAATCTGACGAACATTATCTACACCTGTATGAGATGCAGCATCAATCTCAATAAAATCCGGATGATTGCCTTGCAACATCGATTTACAAGAATCACACTCAAGGCAAGGGATTTTATTGCCATTTGGATCTTTTTGAAATTTATTCAAACTTTGACAGTTAACAGCAGCCCCAAAAACACGTGCTGTTGTAGTTTTACCACATCCCCTGAGACCGGCAAAAAGATATACTGGGAAAAATTTGTTTAAAAAAAGACCATTGAGCAACATGCGTATAGATATCTGCTGGCCAACAATCTGATCAAACGATTTAGGACGCCATTTTCTGGCAAGATTCAAGCTATTCATTTTATACAATTTATACAGGGCTTTAAAAGGTTTTTCATAATTTTACGATAAATTAATTATACGCAAAAAACCTTAAATATCTAAGCTTTTTTAATATAGCATATTTTGTTTGATTTTTTGGACTGTCACACACTTAAACTATGCTAATAATATCGTATTCTACCGCTACTTCGGATGAGGGCTTTGCTTTGTTAATAAATCCGGCTAGTTCATCAAATTTGCCATTTAAAAAATAACTAGCATTATCAATTAAAATTACGGCCTTAGTCTTACTTTTAACTATCAAATTTAGTACACGCATTACATTTTCAAAATTTTTGGAATCAATCCATAAAATGGCTGGCGTCTTTGACTGTTTAACAAATGCAAAAACTTTTTTTTCATCCACACCGGGAATCAGCTGTATGTTTTTAAACTTCCTTAATCTCTCTTTTGTGTGCTTACTTGTTACCTCACCAAACCCAATTGCATATGTCCTTTTAAATTTGCTACATTGCGGAATCAATAACCCTGGATGACAACTCCCAACTTCCACAAAAATATCTCTACAATATTTTTTTTGATATTTCTTAATTATTTGTTGTTTTATAAATTTAGGAGCAGAACCAATTGCACCATTCAAAAGCCATTTGACAGCATCGATCTGATTTTTATATGAACCCGAAATTAGTTCTCTTTTATACAACAATTGTAAAAATGATTCTAACTTATATAAATCGTTGGAATTTAAATCAAGGATAAGGTCAGCCAAACCATTTAAAGACTTAAAAAAAACTTTCTTAACACATGGACAAGCTTTTTTAAAATCAATTTCTCTAATCACAAACGCAAGTACATCAATTTTTTCATCAAAATTCGTCTTTTGTTCGATGGACTTTATGATATCAATAAGTTTTATTATGTCGTCTCTTTTTTTAAGATCAAAATTCGCTGAATAAATAAAATTCACAGAAAATAAACTCAAAACCAAAATACTGTAACAAAAATATTTAATTTTCATAAAAATTCCATTAAATAAATTTTTATTATATTGACCAACTAAATATAAGTATTATTAATCAGATCGATTAAAGGCAATCTAAAGTATTTTGATAATGTTTTATTTTGGATTCAAACGGTTTTTGAGAATTTTGTTTACGGAGAATAAACAAAAAGAGGGAAGGTACAGAGATAAATTGCTCCTGCTGCTTCCTTCCGGACCTGACAGATTAAACAATCTACCAACTTACCTTCCCTCAATTTTCTATTTAATTTTAGCGACTTACCCGACATCCCATTCGCCTTAAACCTATAAAACCTGGGATGACACGCCATCCGTAGCCACGTAGGGCGTAGGATGGTGGAGAGAGAGGGATTCGAACCCTCGATACCCCTTACGAGGTATACAAGATTTCCAATCTTGCGCTTTCAACCACTCAGCCATCTCTCCAGCTAAAATTAATTAACTTTTTCTATTCTTTTTCAGTTTTAGCTGCTTCAGTTTTCACTGGTTCAGCTTTAGGCGCTTTTACAGCCTCTTCTTTTGTGCTAGCTGCTTGTCTTGGAGCCGCAGCCCTTGGATGAGCTGGTTGTTTTCTATCAAATTGTCTTCTAGGTGCTTGCCTTTCTCCAGATCTGTCTTCACGAGATCTTGAATGATCATCTCTAGGAGACTCATCTCTTGATCTTACTGGCTTTGCAACCTCAACTGGCTTATTTTCTGCGTAAATTTTTTGACCTTCTTTGATCTTAGAAGCAATGTAATCGACTAAGAACTGAATTGACTTTGGAGAATCATCATTTGCAGGAATAACGTGAGTAACGCCAACTGGATCAGTATTTGTATCAACAATAGCAATTACAGGAATTCCCAAAGCATGTGCTTCTTTTACAGCTGCACGTTCTTTTTTGGCATCGACAACAATCAATGCTGCAGGTGGAAATGCAAAATCAATAATTCCGCCAACATTCTTTTCAAGTCGAGCAATTTCTTTTTGGAACATTACAATTTCTTTCTTCTTGTAATAACCGGCAGATTTTTCTGCTACGTCTCTAAGATGTAAAAGCCTTGTAATAGCTTTTTTAACTTGTTCAAAGTTTGAAAGAGTTCCGCCAACCCATCTGTTTATAACATATGGAGTCTTGGTCTCTTTTGCAGCAGCTTCAATAATAGGTTGGGCTGCTTTTTTAGTTCCTACGAACAAAAACATTCCACCCTGGCTTGAAACTTCTTTTATAAGTCCACCAATTTTTTCTAGTAAAAGAGCTGTCTTGGAAACATCAATCAGATGGATTCTATTTTTTGAACCCCAAATATATGGACGCATTTTAGGACACCAACGAGATGTCTTATGTCCAAAATGAACCCCAGCCTTAAGCATTTCACGTAAATCTAACATATAAGTCCTTATTGGGTTATTCCAATTACTTCTTAGGTTTTATACCAATTTTAACTCATGATATAATTCACCACCCGAAAAAAGAAGTAAGAAACGATTTTGTATTATGATTACTTGTTTTAAAGTTTAGCGTAAATAGTTAAAAAATCAATTTTTTATAGAACTATCAAGTAGCTTTAGTTATTATGTCAATTAGACATAAAATGTCATGTTTTATCTTTTAATAATTCGCAAAGCACACCAGTCAAAGCGTAAAATAAAAAACATAAGATAAAAAGCATCAGACCAATATACACTTTATCTGAAAATGCGTGGCTTCTTAAAAAAGTGTTGCTCTACAAAAAAAACATTTGTTGGAACAAAAATATCTTCGTCTATCAAATTTTGTAATCCAAACTGAAGATTATAGTCACTAAAGTATGCTGGCTCATATTGTTGCTCGGATTTTAAATTTTCTACTTTATTCCACTCTCTACTAACAAAAAAACGCCAACCTACCGTTAATAAGTTAAATACCGTTCTGAAGCAAAATGCGAAATAAACTCCAATCAGTCCCATTCCACAAGTGACAGAAAAAATATATGCCAATGGCAATAGAATTAAATATTCAGAGAAAACACCTTGTAACATAACAAACCTAGAATCATCAGCGCCCAATAATCCACCACTTATCACCACATAAAGTGCATCAACAAGCAGATTAAGGCCAAGAAGCTTTATAGCTACAGAACTGGCATTTGCAACTTCAATATTAAGAGGACTAAAAAAACCCCCTAAAAATGAAGAAATTGCAATAATAGTTGCAACAGAAACTAAGGCTACAACCGATACTATTTTACAAATCTTTATTATGGCAGGATTTATTCCCAAATAATCCCTGCTTCCAAAGATCTTGCCAATAATAATCCAGCAGGCAACATAAAAGCTATAAATAGGCAGCTGTAGGGATGAGTAAACTTGATAATAAACAATCTGATGTACAGCCAATGCATTAACCCCAAATCGTTCAATAATTAAAGCCAAAAAATACATTGCTAAATCACAAAAACCAAACTGAAATCCAACGTTTCGAGAAATTTTGAGATACTCCTTTAAAACTTCCCAATTTTGCCAAAATGAGCTTTTAAATAAATTAAAATTAATTTTACCTGCAACAAATTTTTTATTAAAAATAACAAAGGCACTTAATACGCATCCAAGAAAATATGTGAAAATAGAAGCAATTGCAGCACCCTGAATTCCAAGCTTGGGAAAACCAAACATCCCAAAAATTAATACTGCATCAATTAAAACATTTGACACATGCATTAAAACGCGAATAAAAAACGGGCTAAGCGTATCTCCCATTCCATTAATAAATCCCGTCAAAGAAAAAAAGGTTAATGAAAAAGGAACAGCCTTTAGAACGGTGTTTAAATAAGCATAACCAATTTGGTTAACATCCGAACTTCCAACCATATAAAATGCCAAAAAACTTATTTGTCGGCTAAAGGCAGCCACAATCAAACCTACAAAAAACGGAACTATTATACTAACCAAAAATGCTTTATTTATCTTATCTTGATCCGAAGCTCCGAAAAATTTTGCAACCAATGTTCTTGATCCAGCCTCACATTCTCCCAAAAAATTATTAATTAGAGTTGTAACAATGCACGCGATTGAAACGGCAGCAACATAAACTACCCCAATTTTCCCAATAAAGAACATTTCCGTAATACAGGCTACTACTATTAGCATTTGAACAAAAAATTCAGGCCAAGCAAGTTTTACAACATCCTTGACCGTAATTTGCGTAGACATGAGTCTCACTCTTTATTTAAAATTAAATAAACGTCGACTTTTTTTGTTACCAAACTGTCAATTACTAAGTTGTCAATTACCAGGTAACTAAACTAAAACTCTTTACTCATCTTTGCAAGATATTTAATCAAAAAATAAAATCATGTCATAAACTATGCCATATTATACAACTAATGCGATAATGCGACCCGTCTAAATAAAAGATCCTATCTGCAATTATCTTATAAACGCCATAAATGCTTCAAATGCTATCAGAACAATTATTACTACTGTTAACATTTCTTCATGTATCGTATCAAGTCTATCTTGGTAAATAGTGTTCAAATCCTGAACTATTCGCAACTTTCGATTAATCGAATCGCGCCAATCTCTTAAATAAAGTTTTTCAACTAACAAAGCATAAAAATTTAAATAATATGCATCACCTGTCATCTTTACACTGTTTTCAAGCTGCTCGGTAATTACGGATATATCTACTTTCAAATTGGCAAGCCTTGATATTGGAGAATCAAAACGTTCCCCCATTAGAGGCAGGTATGCCAAAAAAGGCACTCTATGGGATTGTTGCCCATAAAAGTAAGTCAACCTATCATCAATCAGATGATCATAATACTGTAACTCAAGCATTTGAACATTTGAGGATTCAAAAAACTCAAGCGGTTCTAAATATTCATTATCATAAACAAATGCGGCCTTTGAATCGATTATAATCAAATCTTGTCCATAATACCCTGTTGATGATGAAAGAATCTGATCTATTTGATAATCTGATAAAGGTTTTACTTCCAAACGTAGAAGTGATGCTATCTTTGCTCCATATAAATCTTTAAAATCCTCAGGCATTATTTTTTCAGGCAAAGGATTTACCTGGATAGCAAAATAATCACTTTTTAAATTATAGAATCGGGGTTTTTTCAAACGTGAACTAATTTTATTAAAAACATTTCTTGCATCAACCTCACTCGTCGCATCAAATTGACGTTTTACCTCTATCAATTTTAATTTTAAATCATCGAATTTTTCATTAAACGGAATTTGATAACATAAAGAGAGAGCACCAAAATGGTACAGCTTGCTAAGGACGCACCCTGTACCGGTGATATTACCCTTTTTCTCGTCAATTGATGCGCAACTTTCCATCATTTTGAATGAGTATGGAACCCGATAATTTTTAAAATATGAAGAAAGTGGAACTTCAAGCGGATCTAGAATGCCTTTTTGCTTAATGGAACTTAAATCAATTTCATCACCAAAATCAAATGCATAAAACAGCAAAATATTCCCTGCGAAACAATGATTGATGTCTAAACCTAGGTCATTTACGTCCATATCAAGACTCCTTCAATGTTTTATATGCCTTCAAAAATTTACTTGCCATCATAATTGCCGGACCGGAAGATCCAACATTTTCAATTAATATCGCCATTGCAAGTGGCTTTTCTTGTTTGTATCTAAAAAAACCCGCAACCCAAGCATGCTCAAGTTGAATTTTATTTTTCTTTTCTGAGTTCAAAGCACAGGTTTGTGCCGTTCCCGTTTTTGCATGAACTTCGATACCATTTATAAAACTTAATAATCTCACAGTACCCTCTTGGACAGCTGCATGCATACCATCTCTTAAAACTTTTAAAGTTTTTTGAGAAACATCAATTTTGTCACATTCAATAGCCTCACTTTCCAGAATTCTAGGCCTGACAAGATGCCCGGAACAAACAGCTGCAACCATTCTTGCAACCTGAAGTGGGGTGACCAATAAATCTCCCTGTCCGATACTAACGTTAAGAGTCTCTCCCTTCCACCATTTTTCACGCTTGAATGCTTTTTTCCATGCCTTATCCGGCACAAGCCCCGCTCTTTCAGGTAGCAAAAAATTTGTTTTCTGCCCCAACCCAAAGCGGCGCGCATACATAGCCAACTTATCAATAACAATTTTTCTAGCTACTTCAAAACAGTATACATTACACGATGCAGCCAAAGCCATTCGTGAATTAAGTAATCCATGTCCGGAATGCCGCATACAGCAAATTTTTCTACCACAAAACTCAAGGTATCCTTTGCAGAAAAACTCAGTTTGTGGCGAAATAACCCCTTCCTCTAGACCCGCCGTAACCGTAATAAGCTTGAAGGTAGATGCCGGTGGGCACAATGCACAAGTTGCACGATTAAGTAATGGATTATTTTCAGATAATTTTTCCCACTCATCTTCAGATATTGGACTTAAAAATAAATTCGGATCAAATCCTGGACATGAGGCCAAAACCCTTACGGCTCCATCTTCAGGATCAATTAAAATAAAAGCTCCCGACTGTCCTTCTTCGAAAAGCGACTCAGCTATTCGCTGCAACTCAAGGTCAATTGTTAACTTTATATCCTCTCCGGCCTTCGCTTCTCTGAAATCCTTTAATGCCAGCTTTTTACCAGTAGAATTTGTTACACTTAACATATATCCGGGCTGACCTTGTAACTCAATTTCAAGCAACTGTTCAAGTCCCGCCTTACCTATTTTTTCAATTCTGTTCAAAAAGCCCAAAACGTGGCTAGCCAATGCTCCGTGCAGGTAAACTCTTTCAAAACGATTCGAAACCACCAAACTCGGGTGATTTCCACAAAATTCGCTAATTTTACACAGCTGGTCAAAACTTATGTTCTGGCAAAGCATTTTTCTTCGGGAATATCTTTCTGACATAACAAGATCCTGGTTAATTGGATCCTGCAGTAAATCAGTGCCCAAAATTTGGCCAATTTTGCCAAGTAGGTCCAACTTTTCTTCATTAAGGGTCTTTCCACCTAATCCCTGCCAATAAAGGTCAAAAACTGGCTTATTTGCAGCAAGCAAGGTGCCCTTGTTATCAAGCAAGTTTCCACGTGGAGGATTAATAACCTCAATTTTTAGGAAATTTCGCTCCCCCATACCCATAAAAACGTTTTTTTGCTTGATTTGTAGGTAAAAAAGCCTCAAAACTATTAAAAAGGCGAAAAAAACGAAGGCAAAAAGTATTTTAAATGCCCTAAAACTTCTGGTTGTGCTTATTCTTATGCGACTAATACCAAACCCCTTCAATTTATTGATTGGATCAATCAATAGTATTAACAAAAGTATTAATAAAAAGCTTTATTTTACTATATCGTACCATGTTACATGGAGTAATTTACCACAGTCAAGGAACAAGGTAAATCTATTCCCCCTCCCCCCCCCATTTGCAAATAAGAAATTTATAAATTAATCTTGTTAGTAACTTAGTAAGTATTAAAAGCTTAGTAAGTAAATGGAATTTTATGAATGTGAGGTTATATTTTTAATATTTTTTTTGGAGGTTATATCATGAATAGATTCAATAAGATTATGCTTCTTGGATTACTTTCTGTTGTTACTGGCGCTACAAGCGTCAAGGGTATGGGCGGACAATTTGCCGCTGTACAAATAGGTGGTGCAGAGTCCAGGTTTATGGCTATGCCAAACCCAAACGGAGATTCTCGCGAAGGGGCCTTTGCAAGAGCAGCATCAAATGGCGCAACAAAGTTTATTTCTCTTGATGCAAGTAACAAAATGAGTTCACACGAATCTATCAACATAGACACTGCAACCGTAGAGACAATGACAGCTTTGTTAAATAAATTTAACGATACTGACGTTCTTTGTGTTTATCCCAAATTTGCAACAACCGTTTCATTTTTAAATCAAATTAGCGAAGACGAACAAGCAAAAATCGCTACGATCTACTCTTGTTGGATGATTAAAAATGGTGGTTTGTATCCTGCAGAAGGAAAAGTTAATTTGAACGGTCAAGAAGTTAAATTAAATGAAGAACAAAACACTTTGGTAAGATCTTACTTTGTTAAGGCAAATGAATCCCTTTTGAATCCTTCAGAACCAAAGAAGCCTGAGACTAAAGTACAAGCTAAATCTTCAAGTAAAGCAAGCAAAATAGCTTACACAACAGCTTACGGTCTAGCTATAGCATATTTATCATACCTAGCAATCGGCAACATTGTTTACAACCATGCCGACTGTTCAGATGAATCATCCAGTTTGACATGTGCTGCTACAAGCCACGCAAACGACGTATCTGTTGCTACTTATGAATTCTTGGCTGCTGCTGCAGCTGCAACAGGCTACTCGGTAACAGTACTTTGGAATTCATTAAAACAAATTCTACCTGCTTTGCCAGTAAAACAAACGGCACAACAATTAGCACAACAAATTGTTTATCAACCAAATTGTTCTCAATTTGATAGACCTGCATCTGTAGTTTTACCAACATGTCCTTCAATGGAGCCTTGTTTGTTAAGCGAACAACCAGTGGCTGCTAATGCTGGATTTTTCGATGGGCTTTTTTGGATCTTACATAGATAATAAATAATCGGGTTTAATATAATTAAAAAAGAAGCAGGGCGTGATCTAATCACGCCCTGCTTCTTTTAGTTTTATCTGCTAATTGTTAATAGGAGCAAGTAAGCCATGGATCCTGAAATAAATTCAGGATGACACCGGCCTTAATCGAAACTAGTATAAATACGACAAAAACGCATTCCTGTGAACACTTGCGGTAAATATTAAGTTATCGAGTTAGCGTTAAGAAGTAAAAAAAGAGTGCGCCCGACAGGACTCGAACCTGTGGCCTACGGATTAGAAATCCGTTGCTCTATCCAACTGAGCTACGGGCGCATAGACGACTCAGTAAAATAAATTTAATAAAAATAGAATATAGAAAAAAATGGTCGGGGCGGTCAGATTCGAACTGACGACCCCTCGCTCCCAAAGCGAGTGCGCTACCAACTGCGCTACGCCCCGACATTAATTTTTATTTTAAGTTACACTAATTTCAAACTTTATGGAAGATTATTTTTGATTATTTTCTGGGGTGAGCGACGGGGATCGAACCCGCGACATTCAGAGCCACAGTCTGACGCTCTACCAACTGAGCTACGCCCACCATATTCAAAAATGTTATTTTCAATATTATAAGCTGTTTACAACAAAAATCAAAGGTCAAATACAAGTTTCTTAGTTTTCTACTTTTTCAATTACAGAAATTTCATCTGTAAGATAATTTTTGTTCAATAATCGTATGGCATCAACACGTGTCAATACGGTCTTTTTCTTGCGACCTTTTTTAAACCAATTTAACAAGTTAACCATATTAACACTTGCCTGAACCTGGCTATCGGTTGCAAGTGCATCTTTTTGTCTTTCGCTCCAACTTTTTTCATTTTTCTTATTTTTATCGGAATCGCCAGAAGCAGGATCACCATTATATTCTGTTGAATCTTCTTCGCCAAGATCTTGATTCTCGAGTTCTTGAGATTCATTCGTCAAATCAATTAAAGGCTCAGCTTGTTCTTCTTTTTTCTTGGCTTCTTCCTCTTTTTTAATGGCTTCATCAACAGGTAAGCCTAAATTTTCGCTTACTTCTTTAACTGTTATGTAATTTTTTAAAGAATTCTCTTTTCCATAAAATTCTTTAATCCATTCCATTTCATCAGCCGGAACATATTTTGGTTTAACTGTAAAATCAGGTGTTATGCCTTGAGCTTGAAGCGATGAACCATCAGGTAAAAAATATAACATTGTTGTAAGTTTTAATGCACAACCATTTTTAACAGGTATTAATTCTTGCACAGAACCTTTACCAAAGGTGGTCATACCAAGCAAAAATACCATCAATTTTTTCCCCTTCCACCCTCCATTTAAATAACTTTGCTCGGAGTGAAAACGTAGGCAGCCCGCCAAAATTTCAGAAGCAGATGCTGTAAAATTGTTAATCAATATGAATATAGGCACATCGCTTTTTAAAACAGGGTCAGAATTTGTGAAATATTTGGCAACAATCTTACCGTGCCTGTCACGTGTATGAACAACAGGCGCGCCTTTGGGTAAAAAAAGACCTGCCATCTCAATGGCAGAATCAAGTGTGCCACCGGGATTGCCACGAAGATCAAGCACAATACCCTTGCATTTGCCCTGGTTGGCTTTTTCAAGCAACCCAGACATCTGTTTGGCTGCATTTTCAGTAAACTGTTTTAACGAAAAATAATAAACATTTTGATTCTTAAAAAAGTAACAAAGAGAAATCTGATCCTTGATTATATCGCGTGTTACCAAAAATGACATTGGCTTTTTTTTACGTGCAATTTTGATAGAAATTTTTGTTCCAACTTTCCCCTTAAGCTTATTAATAACCTGATCTGTAGTCATATTTTTAAGATTATCTTTTCCAACTTTAATAATCCTATCCCCTTTTTTTATGCCAACCTTTTCTGCAGGGCTACCGGGAAGAACCTCGATAATCATCAAAGAATCATCATCCGGAGCTTTACCGATAATACTTACACCAATTCCGGAAAATTCCCCTGATGTAGCCTCTAGTGTGGACTTATATTCGTCATTACTGAAAAAACTTGAATGTGCATCAACCTTTGAAACGGCAGACTTTAAAGAGTCCTGAACAAATCTATCAAAATCAACCTTACGAAATGCTTTTTTTTCAACAATACTCAAAACCTCAGAATATGTCGGTAACCATTGCATTATATCTTTTTGAGCATCATATAATTTGGAATATGATAAGTCTTTTGCGTTTTCAGATGAAATATTTTCAGTATCACGGGAACCCGTATCAGCAAAGTTAAAACTAAACCAAGAAACTGCGCCAATAAAGCACAATTGCAAAGAATACATCTTCATTACTCTCTCCTACATTCTACTAGTCAAAATTAAACTCTGGAAACCCATTTTAAACAAACTTTTTAACTATCCACTTTAAAAAAAGTGTAAACAATTTATGCTTAAATTATGATTGAAATATGGTAACAATAAATTAAAAACTTATGCAATAAATTTATGTAAGTTCAACGAGAGGTTGAGGAAATCAAAATGGATTGCACTCAAAATACTTCGACAGAAAAACAAACCCGCCAAGTTATAATCGTCACAGGACTTTCGGGCGCAGGAAAAAGCGGAGTAATAAGAGGTCTTGAAGATCTTGGTTTTTATTGCGTTGATAATCTTCCTGTCCCAATGCTTTCTGTGTTTTTAAATCTTGCATTCCAAACACAAACGCTAAAGGTTGCGCTTGGCATCGACGCTCGAGGTGAGCAGTTTTTTACTGATTTCATTACAGAAGTACAAAAACTAAAAAAAGAGCTCGGCACCAATTTAAAAATAATATTTTTAACCGCTTCCACAGAAACTCTTATTAAACGATTCCAAGAAACTCGTCGAACTCATCCATTGGCCAAAGACATCGATCTGATACAAGCAATTGAAAAAGAAAAACAGATTCTGGCGCCGATAATGGGCATGGCCGATATAAAACTTGATACAAATGCGTTTAATACTCATGATTTAAGAAAATGGGTCAGTGCAGCATTTTCAAATGAGCAAGTAAGAAAACTAGTCGTAAACCTAGTATCATTTGGATTTAAATATGGGGTACCAACTGAAAGCAATATGGTTCATGACTTGAGATCTTTACCAAACCCATATTTCATTCCATCACTAAAAGCATTAGATGGCAGAACTCCAGATATCCAAAATTACTTATTTGAACAACCGGCAGTTGTTGATTACTGGAATAAACTCGCTGATTACACCAAATTTGCAATCGATAAATTTTATCAAGAAGGTAGATTTTTTGTAACTGTATCAATTGGATGTACCGGCGGAAAACACAGATCTGTAACGTTTGTTGAACGGTTAAGCAAGCAAAATTGGGAAAATATAAAATTTTTGATTAATCACAGAGATGTAGGTAAAGAGTAAGGGCATTATCGCCCATGGTTTATCAATCAGTTATCGCACATTAATCACCAACGGAATACCCCTATGTTCAAGAAATGGTCATAGTGCTTTGTATAAGGTTAAATTGTTTTTATAGAAACCATTTATCATCCTGAACTCGTTTCAGGATCCATGGATTAAATATTCCAATTAAAATGATATGTTTAAGAGAAAGGCGATCGTATGAAGAGAAGAGACACAGTTCTGTTACTACTTTTCGGACTAATTTTTTCATTTGGTCTGGGATATATTGTTTTTGGCAAACGTGGAATCATTGCTTATTACAAGCTTAAAAACGAAATCGATCTAGAAAAGCAGCAAATTCAGGACTTAGAACAAGAAATTGCTCACATTCAAGCCAAGATTGATCTATGGAAATCTGATGAATTTCATGCGGAAAAATTCGCACGACAAGATCTACAGATGGGCAAACCTGACGAGCAAGTCTATGTTCTGACGAATACGAATGAAAAAGCTTGAGGTCAATACATTCAATTTTCTACTTCTACTTTTTTGTAAAAAACTTATAATCCCTGTATGAGGACAACAAATTTTTTCTAGGAATATTTATGTTTAAAAAATTATTATTGGTTACACTTTTAGCGTTATCTCATAATCACTTTTGTGTGGCAATGGAAGATGGCTTCATTTCAGACGGTGACTCCACTCCACCACTACCAGAAGACATATTAAAGATCACTATGCCAGATGAAACAACATTGAGAAGCTTTTTTTCAGAGGCTGGCTTAGATTATTTTGTAGAAAATACAAAGATAATTAAAATATGGGCCGGAAAAACACGTCCCATACGTGAAATAGATTTGGACAAAGAATTAATGATTGAGACTTTTCAGGAAACACATTCAGGGGGCTTACGCTGTAGACCTTACATTTTAGATAATCTGATCAATAGCGTTATTGACAAAATATTGAAAGACTCACCAGAGTTAAAAGCAGAACTGCAACGCCTTAGGGATGCGATGCAAAAGTACTAAAATCATTGTCCTCATAAGATAGAAAAGAGCTCTCGAGATTTCGAGAGCTCTTTTTGTTTTTCAAAAAATAAATTTTAGTCAAACTATCGAGTTTAAATTAATTATTTGCATACTCAACAACTTGCACAACAACATCCTGGCACACATGCTGCGATGTTTCGGCATTGGACATAGCCGCTTGTGGCGTAACCGTCACAGCTTGGGTAGATCCAGATTGTATTCCCATCTGAATTCGATTTGCCTCAGACTGCGTAATCACTGGAATTTGAGCAGGCTCATCCCGCTTAACTACTGTAGTTGTGGTAAGCTCAGCATCATGAGATTGACTTTCAGAGGATTCAATTTTGGACGAAGAACCAGTCCATGAGTTATCAAACGAATTATTAAGCCATGACTGACAAGATTTTATGTTTTCTTTTTCAAGCTTCTGGGTATGCAAAATTCTTTTTTGTTCTGCCACTTTGGCAAATTGAATATGCTGCTTCAATCTATTCAACTCTTGCGCCATTTTTGCCATATTTTCTTCAAGCTGCTTGATGCTACAATCAACGCTATAAAAAGAACCTGCGTCAACACTACTGTTAATTTTATTCACATCAAGTCTCTCTTTCTCGTGGGTTTGGATATATTCATTTGATATTGTATCTCGTGAACTTACATTTTGGGAATGCAAATCAGCTAATAAGAAAAAAATATTGAAAACACAAAAGATAGTTAATTTGTGTGAAAATCGATTAAACATAAATACGTCCTTCAAAAAATAACAATACATTCGCAAAAATATTATTTATACCGTTAGCTTAATATTTGGACTATCTAATTTATTCGTTTTACCAAACAGATCAAGAACTTTATTAATCTTCCCGTTCAATCTTCCTGATATTTCATGCTACGTATTTTTTTAATCTTACTTCTATGTGTTTTTTCATGAAATCGAGATTCTTTTGTCGCCTTTGATACGCGTGTTGCCATGCGTTTTTTTGGAACATAAAGAGCGTTCCGAACTTCTTGCGCAAGTCGCACAAGAGCCATCTCTTTATTTTGATTTTGACTACGCGATTCGCTATTGTGTATAATTAAATCGCCATCTGTTGTTAAACGTGATTTTAAATTTTCTAAGACTCGTTTTTTTTGTTCTTCATTCAAAGCAACTGTTGCTTTAACATTCCAACGAACCGTTATCCGAGTGTCAGTCTTATTAACATGTTGCCCTCCAGCCCCACCAGATCTACTGGCAATCAACTCAATTTCATAACCGGGGATAGTAACACCATTTTTAATATGTAAATCGTTTTTCATCTACTACAAGCCTTTCATAAACTCTTCATACAAGCTATACCTACGAACCATTTCTAAAACGCCCCAGGTTGCTCAACCTGTTATTGAAACTTACCGCAATGCCACAATCCCAGAGGGACAGCTGAACAATGGGAATTTACAAAATATTTATTAATTAAAATTGATATTTTCTGCTCCCAAGCTGCGCCTTTTGGCGCTGCGACATTGAGGTGCCCGTTGGTGATGAATGTTATTGGTTTTCGATAACTGATTGATAAACCACGGGGCTTCAAAATAAGTCTAATAAAAAAAGCACCTACTATAAAATAATAGATGCTTTTTTATTTTTTAAAATCACTTTAAATGAGTTAAATTAAACCCATTCAAGTCTTGCAACTTTTGCTGTATCGCTTTCACGTTGCCCAAGAGGAATAACTCTTGTGTATCCACCAGGTCTGCCGATATAGCGAGGTGCAATTTCCTTAATCATTTTCATGACAGCCTTGTCACTGTAAGGCAAAAGCGATTTGATTCTACGAATCGTATTAAAATCTGCCCCTTTGCCTGCAATTGTGACAATTTTTTCAGTGAGTTTCTGTACTTCTTTTACCCTAGCTTTTGTAGTTTGAAGTATGCCATACTCAATAAAATGAATCACTTGATTACGAAGCAATGCTGTTCTATGTGCTGATCTTAGATTTAATTTTTTTCTACCACATTGATGATTCATGATTATTCACCACTTTCTTGATCTTTAAGAACTTTTTTAAGATCTAATTCTTTTACATTCATTCCCAAGTGTAACCCAAATGCCAACAGGATTTCCTTAACCTCACGCAAAGACTTGCGACCAAAATTCTTTATTTTAAGTACGTCATCTTCTGTCAGATTAACTAAATCAATAACGCGCTTAATTCCAGCTCCGACAAGGCAATTGTGTGCGCGAACGGAAAACTCCAATTCATCAATTGGTTTGAGGAATAAGTCAACAGGTAACCCTTTGGTTGGACCTTCCAAATCAAACTTACCTTCGACCTTGCCTTCCTGCCCAACTTCTCTTGAAAGCTCATTGAACGGAATTTCTGTTGCCTGCAAGAAATGTTCTAATTGTGTTCTTAAAACCGACGCTGCGTAATGAATCATATCTTGAGGTTTAACAGCCCCATTTGTCTGTAGGCAAAAAGTTAACTTGTCGTAGTCAATTCTTTGTCCAACACGAGTTTTTTCGATATTATATTCAACTCGCTTGACGGGAGAAAACATTGCATCCAAATAAATTCTATTGTCAGGCTGAAGAGACTGACCTACAGGCCACTGTGCTGCAAGATACCCTCTACCGGTTTCAACTAGAAATTCTATATCAAGTTCTCCATCTGGAGCCAGATGTGCAATAACATGGTCTTTGTTAATCACCTCAAGGTGTGCATCAGTTTTAATATCAGCAACTTTTGCAATACCAGCACCCTTAAAAGATAGGTGCATTTTACCAGGCTCGCCTGTAGAATTTTTAATCGCAATTTGCTTTATATTTAAAACTAATTGCAACGTATCTTCAATTACACCTTTTACTGTTGAAAATTCGTTATTAACACCTTTTATGACAACAGACGTCACAGCAGAACCTTCCACAGAAGAAAGCATAACCCTTCTTAATGCATTTCCAAGCGTTGTTCCATAACCTGGTTCCAATGGCTGAGCAACCAACTCACCATATGTCTCAGAAGATACCTGCTTGTTCCAGCTCAACTTAGGAAGTATCAATGGCTTATAATTCATTTGGAGCAATCCCTTTTTAAAAACCAACTACAAACTCATAACCTCTAAAAAAGCTATTGATCCTTTAGGCAAAAGCCCAAAAGATCAACAGCCATTTTTTTACTTAGAATACAACTCAACAATTAAGTGCTCTTCAATTGGAGCGGTGACATCAGAACGAATTGGCAATCTTGCAACTGTTCCCTGTCGGTCTTTTTTGTTAAGCTCCAACCACTCTGGAACCTTTACTCCCATGCCCATTCTCTTGTCGATTACTGTTTCAATAAAATTTGAATTTTTTAAAGTTGAACTGATAAGAGAAATAACATCACCCTCTTTGACTAAAAATGAAGGAGATTTTACACGCTTACCATTAACAGTTATATGTCCGTGAACGACTAATTGTCTAGCTTGAACTCTTGAGATAGCCATCTTCAAACGATAAATAACATTATCAACGCGACGTTCTAAAAGGCTTAAAAGACTCTCGCCAGTGACACCTGTTGAACGAACGGCAATATCAAAAAATCTCTTAAATTGAGCTTCTCTTAATCCGTACATCAATCTAACTTTTTGCTTTTCTTGAAGCTGTTTTCCATATTCGGAAAGCTTCTTGGTCCCTACACGCTTTGCGTGCTGGCCAGGACCTGTGGGACGCTTCTCAAGCGTACACTTTGCAGTGCGACACTTGGCTCCCTTCAGATACAATTTTTCACCTGCTTGTCTGCAGCGGCTGCATTTTACAAATTCAGACATGTTAACCTTTTTCTATATTAAAAAAATCATTAAATCGCAAGTAACTAACATAAACCTATACACGTCGTTTTTTAGGAGCTCGACATCCATTGTGAGGAATTGGAGTAACATCTCTTAACATAGAAATGTTCAAACCCGAAGACTGAAGTGCTCTTACAACGCAATCACGTCCAGATCCAGGTCCCTGAAGATTAACCTCAACAATTCTTACACCCATTCCGAGCAATTCTTTTGCAATCTTTGTTCCGATTTGAGTTGCTGCGTAAGGAGTACCTTTTCTTGCGCCTTTAAATCCAAGCTGTCCAGAACTTCCACGAACAAGCACATCACCATCAACTGTTGTTATAGCAACCATGGTGTTATTAAAGCTTGATTTTACGTGTGCAACCACTGACTCGATATTCTTATGTTGCTTTTTTTTACTCTTTTTATATGCCATTTTTACCCTTGCCTTGTATCAATTATTTCTTCGCTAGAATTTTCTTGTTTGGCACGACATTTGCAGGTTTTCTTGGCCCTTTACGAGTACGAGCGTTTGTTTTTGTACGCTGTCCTCTAACAGGCAAGCTTCTCTTATGACGAAGCCCTCTGTAGGAACCAATTTCTTGAAGTCGCTTGATATTCATCGTGATTTCTTTTCTCAACTCACCCTCAATTTTGAAAAATTGAGTGATGTGTTTTTGAATAGCTGCAACTTGCTCATGCGTTAAGTCCTTAATTCTTACATCCGGACTCAACTTTATATCTGCCAAAATTTTTCGCGCTCTAGGTAACCCAATTCCAAATAAGTAGGTCAACCCTATTTCAACACGCTTTTCGTTAGGTAAAACGACACCTTCTATTCGAGCCATTAAAATTTACCTCTCAGAATAAACCTAAATTAATTTTTTAACCTTGTCGTTGTTTGTGTTTTGCAATTTTGCAAATTATACGTACAACGCCATTACGTTTAATAACCTTACAATTCGAACAAATTTTTTTAACGGATGTTCTTACTTTCATTGCATCTTCCCAAAATCTGATTAAAATCTAAAAAATTCAACCACGTCTTAACTACTTGCAACGGGAAACTATTCTACCCTTAGTCAAATCGTACGGAGACAATTCGACTACAACTCTATCACCAGGCAAAAGCTTGATATAATGCATACGCATCTTTCCAGATACATGTGCAAGAATCAAATGGTCCCCACCACTTAATTTTACCTGAAACATCGCATTAGGTAAGGCTTTTTCAACTACACCTTCCATTACAATAACATCTTCTTTCTTTGCCATATGAATCGTTTCCCAAATCTTTAAATTCTTGTTAAAACTTCCGAGCCATTTTTTACAACCAAAACAGTGTCCTCAACGTGTGCCGCTAGTCCACCATCTGCAGTTTTGGCTGTCCAGCCATCTTGTAAAATTCGAACTTCATGACTTCGCTCTGAAATCATCGGCTCAATCGCTAACGTCATTCCTTCTCTCAAAACTACATCATCTCCTGCTTTTCTATAATTAGGAATATCAGGATCTTCATGCAAATCTTTTCCAATCCCATGTCCTGCAAAGGCCCTAATTATGGAAAAACCGTCAAATTCAACTTTATCTTGAATACATGCTGAAATTTCAGAGACCCTAACACCCGGCGCGATCTTGCCAATTGCAGCATCCAAAGCGTCCTGAGCTGTTTGGGCAATCTTTCTTGTGACTATAGAAACGTCCCCTACAAAAAAGAATCTTGTCATATCAGCGCAGTAACTTTTATAAGACCCTACAACATCTATCTTAACAAAATCTCCAGATTTTAAAATAAGATCTTTTGATGGAATCCCATGTACTATGCCATCATTAAGCGAAATACATGTAGCATGCTTATACCCAGCATATCCTTTGCATTCCGGAACAAGCCCTGATTTACGCATTTTATCTTCAACAATTCTATCTAAATCCAGGGTACTAATTCCAGCTACAACTTCAGGACCTATATCCTGTAAAATGCATGCCAGCCGTTTTCCGGCGGTTCTCATCTTTTCGATAGCAATCTTATTTTTTATCAACGTGCCCCTTACAGCTTTCAACGTACATATCGACCTTTTAATCTACCTGATGCAAGAAAACCCTCATAGCGTCTTTCTATCAAATGAGACTCGATTTGCGCAGACGTATCAAGAGCAACACCCACAACAATCAGCATACTTACACCGCTAAAAAACACGGGGAAATTAATAAAATGCCTAATTATGCTTGGCAAAATAGCTAAACCGGCCAAATACATTGCACCTGGAAAACCTATTCTTGTCAAAAGATAATCAAAGAATTCTGCCGTCTTTTTGCCTGGACGAATTCCCGGAATAAATCCACCCGATTTTCTAATATTTTCAGCTAATTCTACTGGATTGAAAATAATCGCCGTATAAAAATATGTAAAAAACACTATTAACCCGGCATTTAAAACATTGTAAAGTGCTGATTCACGGCCAAAATAATCCGTAATCATCGCGGATACGGCAGGCCACCTGTAGGCAAATAAGCCCGCAACAGCAACCGGCATACCCAAAATAGATTGCGAGAAAATTACAGGCACAACACCTGCAGGATTAATTTTCAAAGGAATATAGGAACTTTGCCCACCATAAACCTTATGGCCAACAACTCTTTTTGCATACTGCACAGGAATCTTGCGCTCACCTCTTTCAAGAAAGATGATGCACATAATCACACCGATCAAAATAACAACAAGCAGGGCTATTAAAAATATCCCTATTTGATCCATTTGATAGTTTTCCCACAATTTAATTATTGCGGCCGGCAAGGCAGTAACAATACCTGCAAAGATTATCATTGAGCTACCATTACCCAACCCATGAGCATTAATCTGTTCACCAAGCCACATTACAAAAAGTGACCCTACACTTAGAATTAGCACCGTTGTTAATTTAAATGCTAATCCTGGATTGGACACCAACCCCGGTTGATGCTCCATCCAAGCAGCAATTCCAATGGATTGAACAAGTCCAATTCCAAAAGTCAAATACCTTGTGTACTGATTAATAATACTTCTTCCATATTCACCCTCTTTTGACAATGCTTCCAATGTTGGAACCATAATTGTCATAAGCTGCATCATAATTGACGCAGTGATGTATGGAGATACACCTAATGAAAATATGGAAAAAAGTTTTAACGCTCCACCGGAAAAAAGATCCAAATAAGAAAGCAAACTGCCTACAAAACTTGAATCAAATCTTCCGTACAAAGCAACAACATCTATTCCAGGAACACTTATGTGTGCCCCAAATCTAAATACTGCAAACATTCCAAAGGTGAATGCAAGCTTTTTTCTTAACTCCGAAACAAAAAATATGTTCTTGAAGTTATGCAGTTGTACCACCACTTCCATACTCCTTCATCAATATTGCCTTACCACCAGCTTTTTCAATTGCTTCAATAGCTGATTGACTAAATGCGTCAGCATTTACAGTCAACTTTTTGGTCAAGCTTCCATTACCAAGAATTTTTACAAAAAATCCCTTGTTCCCCTTCACCAATCGTAAATCTTTCAATGCTTGTAAGGTAACTTCATCACCTGCATTGAACTTTTCTTCCAAAACCTCGAGGTTTAAAACAACATATTCTTTTTTAAACTCTCTATTGGAAAAACCACGCCTTGGTATACGACGACTTAAAGGCATCTGTCCACCTTCGAACAAATGTCCTAACTCATGTGTACCACCAGTTCTTGCACGCTGTCCTTTGTTACCTCTACCAGAAGTACCTCCACGATCTCCACCGCGTCCCTTACGCTTTGTTTTCTTGGTAATTTGCGTTAATTTTTCAAGCTGCAACATGTTTTTCCCCAAACAAGTCTTTTACTGTTTTACCACGCAATCTAGCAATCTCTTTTGCGGTTTTCAATTTACCCAATGCCTGCAACGTTGCCTTAACAACGTTTTGAGGATTAGACGATCCAATCGTTTTTGCTAAAATGTCTTTAATTCCCGCAACTTCCATAACTGCTCGAACAGCACCACCGGCTATAACACCAGTACCCTTTGATGCAGATCGAATAATTACTTTGCTACCACCCTGCTTTCCTTCTACATTAAACGGAATTGTTGTTTTATAGAATGGAATTGAAATCATATTTTTTCTTGCACGGCGTAGTGCTTTAGCAATTGCAGAAGAAACTTCTCTGCTTTTTCCAAGAGCAACACCAATATTGCCCTTTTTATCACCGATAACTACTAATGCTGAGAATGCAAAACGACGACCACCTTTAATAACTTTTGCGACTCTTCTAACATTTAGAACAGCTTCAGAATACTCTTCCGCCTGCGGAACCGATGCTTTTGCTAATAAGCTTCTTTTGTTTTTCTCTTCGGCCATAATCTCTTCCTACGTTCCTAAATTTTTGCGATATTAAAAATTCAAGCCAGCTTCGCGCAAACCGTCGGCTAATGCCTTTACGCGACCATGATACTTATATCTACCTCGATCAAAAAACACCTCTTTGATCGCTTTTTCTACAGCTAACTTCCCAAGTTGTAAACCAACAAGTTTAGCAACTTCCTTCTTATCACCTTGAACCTTTTCCAAATTGAGAGAAGAAAAACTAACTAAAGTTTTTTGCGTGCTATCATCTATGATCTGAGCATAAATGTTTGCAAGGCTTCTAAAAACAGTTATGCGTGGCTTTTCGCAACGACTAAACTGATTTCCTCTAACCCTAAAAACTCTTCTCTGTGTTTTCTGCGCTTTTTTTCTTATTAAACTCACGTGTGTATCCTTTTCAACACAAAACTACCCAGACAAAAATTATGCTGCTGAAGCTTTTGTTTTTCCAGCCTTACGAGTAATAACTTCGTCAATTCTCATAACACCAGTACCTTTGTACGGTTCCGGTTCTCTAAACGACCTTACCATGTCACAAACATTTCCAAGCACAAATTTATCATGAGATTTGAAAGTAAGAAGCTGTCCGGTCTTATCAAGTTCAACGGTGATACCATCAGGAAGATCCAAATCAATCTTATGGGTATAACCCAAAGTAAATGTTAATTTCTTACCTGCAAGCTGAGCCTTAAAACCAAGTCCCACAATTTTCATTACTCGTTCAAAACCTACTTCTACACCCTTAATTTTATTTGCAAGCAACGCTCTATGCAAACCCCAATTCATCTTATTTTCTTTAGACATTTTTTCATCTTTTGCTAAAGACACAACAAGATTTTTGTCTTTCAGTGTTGCTACCAAAGTATTTGGTAACTCGTGAACAAATTTCGTTTTTGCCCCTGTAATTGTAAGGGAATTTCCACTAACTTGTATCTTTGCACTTGAAAAAAGAATTGGTTTTCTACCGATCTTTGACATATTTCTGTCCTCTACCAAACGTGACAAATAACTTCTCCGCCAACACCGAGCTTTTTAGCCTGTCGATCGGTTATAACACCAGAACTTGTCGTTAAAATTGAAATTCCAAGACCACCAATAACAGGTGTAATTGATTTTGAATTTTCATATTGACGACGTCCCGGGGTACTAACACTTGTTATTTCATGAATAACAGATTCTCCATCAACATACTTCAAAAGAATTGTTAAAGTTTTCTTTTTATCTTCTTCTGAAAGTTTAAAATCCTTGATGTATCCTTCGTCTTTTAAGACTTTTGCAATCTCAACTTTTAAATTTGAGCTAGGAAGCATCACAGATCTTTTGTTAACTTTTAATCCGTTTCTAATTATTGTTAAAAAATCGCCTATCATATCTCTGGACATAATCAAATTCCCACTTTTACCAGCTAGCCTTTTTAACCCCAGGCAATACACCCTGCAACGCATTTTTACGAAAGCAAAGCCTACACATTTCAAAAAAACGCATATAGGCTCGTGGTCTTCCGCAAAGTTTGCAGCGGTTTCTTGCTCGAGTTGAAAATTTAGGAGTTTTATTACTTTTTTCAATCATCGCTTTTCTTGCCATATCAATCCTCTATTAACTCTTCTTTCGGAAAGGCATATTAAATTTCTTTAGCAATGCAAGCGCATGCTCATCCGTTCGGGCTGTGGTATGAATAGTTATATTCAAACCACGGCTTCTATCGACCTTATCATAATCAACTTCAGGAAAGTTAATCCAGTCCGATAAACCAAGGTTATAATTGCCTGTTCCATCAAGCTTCGTTGAAATTCCCTGAAAATCACGAACAGACGGCAACACAATATTTATAAGCTTATCCAAAAAATGATACATTCTCGATTTACGTAAAGTAACGCAAACTCCGATTGGCATTCCCTGACGTAACTTAAAACTTGCGATTGATTTTTTTGCAAGTGTCTTAACTGAACACTGCCCTGCAATTTTATCAACCAACTCCTTAACCTGTGTTACAACTTTTGAGTCAGTAACACCCTCTTTAACAGCAATGTTAATAACAATCTTGGAAATTGAAGGAACTTCCATAACATTACCAACGCCCAACTCTTTTTCAAGCTCTGGACGAATTTTTGTTTTATATAAATCTTCAAGTCGTGATTTATTCATAAACCTTACCCACCATTAAAAAGATTCTTTGCATCTATGACAAATTCTTGCTTTGTCATTTTCTTCTAAAAATTTAACCTGTACGCGGCAAGGTTTTTTGCAAGAAGGACAAATTGGCATAACCTTATGCAAAGGAATTGGGCGTTCTGCCTTTACAATTCCACTTTTTTGGCCAGCTTTTCTTGCTTTCAAATGTCGAGTCACAATTTCCACATCTTTTACCAAGACCGTACTATTCTGATGATCAACATTGATTACTAAACCTTGCTTGCCTCTATCTTTTCCAGAAAGAACAATAACTGAATCGTTCTTTTTCACTCGACTTAACATATTTTTACCTCAACACTTACCAAACTTCAGGCGCAAGCGAGATAATCTTAGCATACCCAGCAGCCCTCAATTCTCTTGCAATAGGACCAAAAATACGGGTCCCAACTGGCTGTTTTTCTTTATCAATGATAACAGCGGCATTATCATCAAAACGAATATAACTGCCATCAGAACGGCGACATTCCTTACAAGTTCTAACAATAACAGCATCAAGCACTTCGCTTTTCTTAACTGTTCCGCCGGGAATTGCAGTTTTAACCGCAACTTTAACAATATCACCCAAGTAGGCATAACGTTTTTTGCTACTACCTGTGATACGAATAACTTGCAATTTTTTAGCGCCAGAATTATCAGCAACCTCAAGCATTGCACGCTCTTTAACCATCGCTAGTATCCTTTTCTATGCATATTTAACTTTTTGGCAAAATTCGAACCAAGGTTGCATGCTTTGTTTTGGATAGTGGTCGACATTCTTTAATTTCAACAACATCCCCAATACTAGCCTTGTTTTCTTCGTCGTGAGCCTTAAACTTTCTGTGTCTCTTGACAACTTTTCCATATAACGGATGTTTCAACAATCGTGTAACTTTTACAACAATTGTTTTATCCATTTTATCAGAGACAACCTCACCAACAAACACTCGGCTCCCTGATTCTTGAATATTTTGTTTAGCCTTATCCAACATTTCTTACCTAACCTCTTTACAACTTACTGTTGATTCTGATTCAAATACGTAAGAGCTCTTGCAATCTGAACTCTCAGTTTTCTAAACTGAGATAAGTCCTTCAACTGGCCCGTTATCTTAGTTAATCTTAGATTAAAAAGCTCTTTCTTCAATGAAGCAACTTCTTGCTTAAGAGCCTCGGCATCTAAATTTTTCAATTCTTTTTTGTCCATCATAAAATGTAACTCCCTTAAGCAGACTTATCTTCAGCCGAAACTAAATCAGCTTTGGTAACAAAACGAGTTTTCAATGGAAGTTTGTATGCAGCAAGACGCAAAATTGCTTTTGCCTCTAACTCTGTAAGACCTCCACCTAACTCAATAATCACACGACCACGTTTAACAACAGACACCCAAAACTCGGGATTTCCTTTACCTTTACCCATTCGAGTTTCTGCAGGTTTTTTCGAAATAGGTTTATCAGGAAACATTCTCAAATATAATTGGCCAACTTTCTTAAGCTGACGACTAATGGTTACACGAACAGACTCTATCTGTTTTGATGTAATCCAATGAGGCTCAACTGCAACTAAACCAAAATCCCCAAAAGCCACAGTCCGGGCGCCTTTTGAAAGGCCCTTCATACGACCTCTTTGCGTCTTTCTAAATTTAGTTTTCTTGGGCATTAACATAGCTCATTCCTTCCAAGGCTGTATTAATATTCGCCTTTGCAAATCCAGACTTTCACACCAATCACGCCATAAGTTGTAACAGCTTCAGCAAGAGCATAATCAACATTACTTCTTAGAGTATGTAAAGGAATGGAGCCCACTCTTAACCATTCAATACGAGCTATTTCAGCTCCGCCAATACGTCCAGAAATACAAATCTTAATTCCACGTGCACCATTTTTTATTGCAGTAAAACCAGCTCTTTTCATTAAACGTTTATAATTGGCGCGTTTTTCAAGCTGTTCAGCAATGCTTTTTGCCACAAGTGCTGCATTCAAATCTCTATTTCTAACTTCCTGAACAGAGAGTTCAACATTTTTGCCTACAAAACTGCTTAACTCTTGCTTAACTTTTTCAATCCCCAAGCCCTTTTTCCCTATAATTACACCAGGACGGGAAGAATGAATAGTAATTCTCACATTGCCAACCGCTTTATCAATAACAATTTTGGCAACATCAACATCGTTTAGCTTACTTTTAAGATATTTACGAATTTGGATATCTTCGATGAGCTCAGCGCCATAACCCTTTTTGGCAAACCAATGAGCATGCCAATCTTCGAAAACTCCCAATCTAAAACCTACTGGATGAACCTTTTGTCCCACAGTAACACCTCTAATTTTCTTTTATTTTTTTGTCTTAAAATTTTTTATCTAAAACAATTTCTAAATGACTCAACCGTCTTCTCTGCATATTTGCGCGTCCCATAGCTCCAGGTTTAAAATATTTTATAACTGGACCATGATCAACAGTAATCTGTTTAATGTAAAGCTTATCCATTGAATCGATTTCTGGATTTTTAAAGCGTACATTTGAATATGCGGAAAATAATGTTTTCAATATTGGCTTTGCTTTTCTTACACCAAAAGTCTTTAGAAAGGCAAATGCCTTATCCACCGAATACCCACGAATAACATCCACCATTGGGCGAAGTTTATAAGGGGAAATTCGAATATATTTACATCTAGCACGTGAAAGCATTATCAACAACCTTTACTATTGTAACAAAAAAACTTAACTCTTTGTACCTACTTTTTCTTTGCTTTGCCTGCAGCCGGAGCAGCTGACGCGGCCGATGCCGCAGGGGCTGCTGCAGCGGTAGCAGCTTGTGCAACTGGACCTGATGATGGAGCAGCTGACGAAGATGGAGCACTTTCCGCACCCGCTTTTCGCTGTCCACTGTGCACACGAAATGTTCTGGTAGGAACAAATTCACCTAATTTATGCCCCACTGCATTCTCAGTAACAAAAACGGAAACAAATTTTCTTCCGTCATGAACAGCAATGGTCAATCCAACCATTTCAGGAATAATCATACTGGAACGCTGCCAAGTTTTTATCACTTCACGTTTTCCAGACTCTTTAGTTTTTTCAATTTTTCCCATCAAACATGGCGCTACGTATGGGCCTTTGCTCAAAGATCTTGACATACTCAATTATCCTTTATTTTCTTCTCTTCAGAATAGCAGTACTCTTACGTTTACGCGTTCTTACACCTTTACAGCTCTTACCCCATGGAGTCATTGGGTGAGATCCAGATTTTGAACGGCCTTCGCCACCACCATGTGGATGATCAACAGGGTTCATAGCCATACCACGAACAGTCGGTCTAATACCCATACGACGGCTTCTTCCTGCCTTACCAATTACAACGTTTTTATAATCTGCATTAGAAAGAATTCCAACAGTAGCCCAATTATCCAATCCTACTGTTCGCATTTCGCCAGAAGGCATTTTTAAAACGGCTAATTCGCCATCTTTTCCAACCAACTGAACAGCGCTTCCAGCACTTCTTGCAAATTTTCCACCACGACCCACATGAAGTTCAACATTGTGGATGAAAAATCCAACAGGAATATTTCTTAGTGGCAAAGAATTCCCAACCTTAGCTTCAGCCTTGTCACTTGCCAAAATCTCATTTCCTAAACCCAATCCTTCAGGTTTTAAAATATAAGACTTTGCTCCATTTTTAAAAAAAACTAGAGCTATTGGCACATTTCTGTTTGGATCATACTCGAATGCATGTATGACGCCAGGAATATCTCTGACAACTCTCTTAAAGTCAACAATTCTGTAAAGCCTCTTTGCACCACCACCTTGATGACGATTTGTAATGCGTCCATAGCAATTACGGCCACCAGTTTTATGTAATGGGGTAACGAGCGTTTTTTCCGGACGCCCCTTACTCAAATCAGTATATTTTATGTACTGCTGTGTACGCAAAGAAGGATTTCTTGGTTTTCTACTTACAATAGTCATTTTTTATTTTCCTTCAGCCTGTACATCCTTAACATTCTGTGCACCGAAAGACTCAGTTGCCGCACCCATGGATTCAAACATTCCAGGTATTTCAATCTTGTACCCTTTTTTAAGAGTTATGATTGCTTTCTTTTTGGCTGAAGATAAAAACTCTCTTCTACCAAAAGTCTTAAGCTTGGCTGGCACAGTTATCACACAGACATTTGCAACTTTCACATTCCAAATCTTTTGTACGGCATCCTTAATCACGCATTTGTTTGCTTCTGGATGCACTTCAAATGTGAGCTTACCTAACTTGCGATATAATTCAAAGCTTCTGCTCGTCATTATAGGCTGTTTGATAATATCATAAACTTTTAGTTCCATCGTGAAATCATTTCTTTAAATAAATCCACATCTTTTTTAAAAAATACCCAACACCCACCGTTTATTAAATCAAACGCATTTGGCTGATCAAATGAAACAATATGAACATTAGGAATATTTCTAAAAGATGCAATGCTTGTTATATCATCAAAAGGCAAAAACAACAACACTTTTTTATTGTCTAAATCTGCAGACTTCAACATCTTTTGTGCCAATTTTGTAACAGGCTTTTCAGCTGATACATTAAAATCTAGGCAAGTTATTGCTTTTTCGGCCAATTTAGAAAATAAAATATTATTAAAAACCAAATTCATCTCTTTGCCATTCATTGACAAAGTTCTTGTTCTTGGTTGAGGACCAAAAATTACGCCACCTTTTCTCCAAAGTGGAGATCTTAGTGATCCAGCTCTTGCTCTACCAGTACCTTTTTGTTTCCAAGGCTTACGATTAGAAAACGCAAGCTCAGCTCTGGTTTTGCATCCGACAGTGCCTTGTCTCCAATTTTGACGTAAAACGCGAATTGCTCGTGCAAATGCTACAGAATTCGTCTCTTTTTCTGTAATGTCAAAATTAACAGAACCCTGAACGTTGCCATCTAAACCATAAACTATTATTTCTGACATGGTTATTTCCCTTGCTTTTTAATCAAAACCAGAGAATCTTTTTTACCAGGAACAGAGCCTTTAACTAAGACAACTGAATTTTCTCGATCAATTTTTACAACTTCTAAACCACGAATTGTAAATTGGCGACAACCCATATGTCCTGGAAATCTCTTACCTTTAATAACCTCACCTTGTGTTCTCATGTGACCAACTGCACCAGGCCTACGATGAAATTTGGAACCGTGAGATTTTGGCCCACCCGCAAAATTCCAACGTTTCACGACACCCTGAAAACCTAAGCCTCGGCTTATACCAGTAACAGCAACTTTCTGACCTTCCTGCAAAGCAATGTGATCAAAAGCAACACGCTGTCCTAAATCAAAACTTCCAGCCCCGTCCTCTATACGTACTTCTTTAATGTTGGAAAAAAACTTACTTTTTGCTTTAAGCCAATCATTAGAAAACTCTTTGCCCCAGTATTTTTCTCTTAACATACCCACTTGCAAAGCAGGATATCCATCTTTTGCTGCAGATTTCAATTGTGTCACGTACAAATTTCCTGTATCAATGACAGTAACAGGAACTACGTTCCCTTCAGAGTCAAAAACCTGAGTCATTCCAACTTTTTTACCTAACACACTATTTAACATAGCTGCTATACCTCATCTTATCTACTTAATTTCCACATCAACGCCAGCTGAAATGTTAAGTTTCATCAACGCGTCCATTGTTTGTTCCGACGGTGATACCAGGTCCAAGATTCTCTTGTGTGTAATAATCTCAAACTGCTCACGAGACTTTTTGTCAACATGAGGAGATCTTAAAACAGTAAAAACCTTTTTATCATTTGGAAATGGAACTGGTCCCAACACTTGAGAACCAGTCCTTTTTGCCGTCAAAACTATCTGTCTTACGGCATTATCCAATAAACGATAATCGTAAGACTTCAATGTTAATCGAATTTTCTGTTTTTTCATCTTTATGCCGCTATCAAATTATTCAAGGACTTCAGTAATAACACCAGCTCCAACAGTTCTACCACCTTCACGAACAGAAAACTTCAATTCGTTTGTCATAGCGATTTTACTGATCAAATCAACTACAACGTCCACTGTATCACCAGGCATAACCATTTCACGACCAGTTGGAAGAGTTATTGTACCGGTAACGTCTGTTGTTCTGAAATAAAATTGAGGGCGATAGCCGTTGAAAAATGGGCTGTGACGTCCACCTTCTTCTTTGCTCAAAACAACCAAGTGCGCTTTGAATTTCTTATGAGGAGTAATTGTTCCAGGAGCGGCAATAACCTGCCCACGTATAACGTCTTCTTTATTAATACCACGAAGTAGCAAGCCAACGTTATCACCAGCCTCAGCTTCTTTCATTTCTTTATTGAACATTTCCACGCCGGTTACCGTTGTTTTACGTGTATCGGTAAAACCAATAATTTCAACGTTATCACCAACTTTAACCTTACCTTGATCAACTCTTCCTGTTACAACAGTGCCACGACCAGAAATTGAGAAAATATCTTCTATAGGAACCAATAAAGGTTTGTCAATTTCACGTTTTGGTTGAGGAATATAACTATCAACGGTATCCATAAGTTTTAAAATTGCAGGAACGCCAACTTCGCTTTGGTCACCTTCCAATGCTTTGAGAGCTGAACCGCGAACAACTGGAATATCTTTGCCAGGAAAACCGTACGAAGACAAAAGATCTCTTACCTCTTCTTCTACAAGATCAACCATATCGGCATCGTCAACCATATCAACTTTATTCATAAAAACAACAATTGCAGGAACACCAACCTGGCGTGCCAACAAAATGTGTTCTCTTGTTTGAGGCATTGGTCCATCTGCAGCAGAAACAACCAATATTGTTCCGTCCATCTGAGCAGCACCGGTGATCATGTTTTTAACATAGTCAGCGTGGCCAGGACAGTCTACGTGTGCGTAGTGTCGTTTATCTGTCTCATATTCAACGTGTGTCGCGTTAATTGTAATACCACGAGCCTTTTCTTCTGGCGCCTTATCAATTTGGTCATATGCTTTAAATTCAGCAAAACCCTTTTCTGACAATACCTTTGTAATTGCAGCGGTCAATGTTGTTTTACCATGGTCAACGTGTCCAATGGTACCAATATTTAAGTGAGGTTTTTTACGCTCAAAAACACCCTTTGCCATCGTTATATTCCTTCTATTCTTTTAAAATCAATACCTACTTTTTAACTACCAGTTGATCTTGTACATGTTTAGGAACTTCTCGGTAAACTTCAAATTGCATGCTATAACTAGCTCTACCCTTTGTCAAAGATCTTAAGGTTGTTGAATAACCAAACATTTCTGCCAAAGGTACCTCTGCGGATACAACTTGAATTCCCTTTTTACTCTCCATTCCCAAAATTCTGCCTCTTCTTGAATTTAGGTCACCAATTACATCGCCCATATTTTCATCTGGCGTAAAAACTTCAACCTTCATTATAGGTTCAAGAATTACAGGGGATGCTTTCGAACATCCGTCTTTAAACGCCATAGAAGATGCTATTTGGAATGCCATTTCTGAAGAGTCAACGTCGTGATACGAACCATCAAATACTGTTGCCTTTACGTCCACAACAGGATATCCGGACAAGACGCCAGAATTTATGGAATCTCTAAATCCTTTTTCTATACCAGGAATAAATTCTTTTGGAACTGAGCCTCCAGAAATTTCGTTTTCAAACTGAATTCCAGTTCCTCTTTCAAGTGGCTCGATCTTTAACCAGACGTGTCCATATTGTCCGCGTCCACCTGATTGACGAATATACTTCCCTTCAGATTCAACAGATCTTTGAATCGTTTCTTTGTAAGCAACCTGTGCCTTACCAACATTCGATTCAACTTTGTGCTCTCTAAGTAAACGATCAACAATAATTTCCAAATGCAACTCACCCATTCCGGAAATAATTGTTTGATTTGTTTCTGGATTGTATGTAAATCTGAAAGAAGGGTCTTCTTGCATTAACTTACGTAATGCAACACCCATTTTTTCATAATCTCCCTTTCCCTTTGGCTCAATGGCCATATCAATAACTGGATCGGGAAATGTAATATTTTCAAGTAAAATAGGCTTATCTTCTACGCAAAGTGTATCACCAGTCACAACGTCTTTCACCCCAACTATTGCGCATATGTCACCAGCGGAAACCTCTTTAATTTCTTCTCTTTTATTTGCATGCATTTTAAGCAAACGACTTACTCGTTCGGTTTTACCCTTTGAAGCATTGTAAACATATGAGCCAGACTCAAGATGTCCTGAATAAACTCGAGCAAATGTTAAAGAACCTACAAATGGATCTATCATAATCTTAAATGCTAAAGCACAGAACGGTTCTTTATCGCTAGTTATTCTGTCTTCTTCTTTACCTGTGTTCGGATTGGTTCCCTTAATACAAGGAACTTCTAATGGAGAAGGAAGATAATCAACGACTGCATCAAGCATTAATTGTACGCCCTTGTTTTTAAATGCAGAACCACAAAACACAAGTGTAATTTCTTGAGCAATAACACCCTTACGCAATGCCACTTTAACTTCATCAATCGAGTACGGCTTGCCATCCAGGTATTTCTCTGCTAAAACTTCATCAAAATCACAAGCACGTTCTACAATTTTAGTACGCAATTCCTGAATTTTATCCTGAAATTCTGGCGCAGCTTCCTGCCAATCGATTACAGATCCCTTATCTTCAACGCTGAATGTTGCCATTTTGCCGGTTAAGACATCGATCAAACCATAAAAGTTTTCAGATTCTCCAACAGGAATTTGCATCGCAACCGGATTTCCATGTAGCTTAGAATTAATTTCTTCGACAACAGAAAAATAATCGGCGCCAATGCGATCCATCTTGTTTACAAATGCAATTCTAGGAACTTTATGCCTATCCGCCTGTCGCCAAACAGTTTCTGACTGAGGCTCAACTCCACCTACTGCGCAAAAAACAGCAACGGCTCCGTCGAGAACACGGAGCGATCTTTCAACTTCTATTGTAAAATCCACGTGGCCGGGAGTATCAATAATATTGATATGATGATTTTTCCAGAAGCACGTAGTCGCAGCGGAGGTAATCGTGATACCTCGTTCCCTTTCTTGCTCCATCCAGTCCATGGTGGCTTCGCCCTCATGAACCTCACCAATCTTATAAGAGGAACCTGTGTAAAAAAGCACACGCTCTGTGACAGTAGTTTTACCGGCATCGATGTGCGCCATAATTCCAATATTTCTATACTTTAATAAATCGTTACTCATTTATACCCCCACCTTACCAAGCGTAATGAGAGAAAGCTCTGTTAGCCTCTGCCATCCTGTGTACGTCTGTCTTCTTTTTAAGAGCGCCGCCTTGTCCTTGAACAGCATCCAACAACTCGTGTGCCAATCTCTGCCCCATTGTTTTGTCAGAACGACTTGCCGCCGCTTCAATGAGCCAGCGCAAAGCAAGTGCAAGGGATCTTTCTGGGCGAACTTCGGTAGGAATTTGGTATACACCACCACCAACACGCCTTGCTTTAACTTCAACATAAGGCTTGATTTGAGATATTGCTTTTTCAAATAATGCATATCCCTTTACATCATCCCCATTATTTTTTGACTTCAATACGTCAAATGCGTCGTAAACAATGCGACGAGCAGTGTCTTTCTTTCCGCAATCCATAACTGTATTGATTAATTTTTGAACTAAAAATGATTTGAAGCGCTCATCAACTCCAATGTCTCTTTGAGCTCTTACCGACTTACGTCTAGGCATCTTTATGCACCCTTCTTACGTTTAGCACCATACAAGGAACGCGATTGCATACGTCCCGTAACTCCAGCTGTATCAAGCGTGCCTCTAACTATATGATATCTTACTCCGGGCAAATCCTTTACTCTTCCACCACGAATAAGCACAACTGAGTGCTCTTGAAGATTATGGCCTTCACCAGGAATGTAAGCTGTAATTTCTTTTCCAGTCGTTAATTTTACACGAGCAACTTTACGCAATGCAGAGTTTGGTTTTTTAGGGGTTTGCGTGTAAACACGAACACATACGCCTCGTCTTTGAGGACATGAATCAAGCGCAGGAGCCTTGGTCTTCACTTTCAAACCTTTGCGGCTGCTACGTACTAGCTGGTTTATCGTTGGCATACTTTCTATTCCTATAAATAATCAAAACTAACAAACTTTTTTCACACTCAATCCCAAAATAGCTTTTATTTATGGCAAAAGCCACGTAAGAATAACCACTTTGGCTAGCAATCACTACAAAAAATGTGCATTATACGAGCGACACGTGATAGGCATAATTGTATAGTTTTCTACACTTTTTTCAAGTTTTTCCAACTAAAAAATATTTATTGAATCAAATCATCCAGAAAGTTATTGTAATATTAATCAAAAAGTTTCTATACCTCCAAAAAATGTATTGCAATAATTTTGTCATTTTCAAGTTGAAAAAAAATATAAATTAAGAAAGCATTCTGTTTTTTAAAAATCTTTATTTATTTATT
>AMWB02163292.1_pt1 | contig 50771 bp, 38 predicted proteins | sample 200311 | NCBI WGS metagenome assembly AMWB02 (sample SAMN02737377, study PRJNA173069) | bioreactor metagenome | biome: anode biofilm in microbial fuel cells | place: USA: California | collected 2010-12-16
AATATCCTGATGCTATCCTGATCATACTCAGCTCCTAGAATATCATTAATCTTAATTATTGTGTCATTTTCCAGGCCTGAACAAATATCCAGATTATTACAATTAACTTTAGTTGCATCATAGTCACAGCAATTTTGAGTGACTACTCCATCATTCTTAATAAAATAATAAGCCGAATCGACCCTTCCACCTTCACAATCCCCTCCTTCATATGCACAAGACAGAACTTGTTGTTCTGAAAGATCAAAATCTAAGTGATATGTTGTATGCAAATTAATAATTGCCTCGATTGCACCAATCGGAGCAAAGACCCAACAACTACCACAACCTCCTTGATCCTTGACACCGGTCAGCCATCCAGCCTGCAGATTATTGTTATTTCTATACGGCGACTGAGAATTATTGGCTCCATGCCTGTCTTTCCAATCGAATTGTCTGACTAAGTCAGGATTTACTTTCGGATATTCACGATGACCTACAAATTCGAAAACTCCATCAGCATAATAATCAAATCCGCATAAATTGTATCCATCACCCCACATTTGTCTCTTCTGATTATAATACTTGGAAATGGTCTCATTATCCCCTGCAGTCCAATTCATACCATAAAGTGGAATTTTCTCATTCATAGCTTGAATTTTCTCGGCATCTTCCAGTCTCTTTGCTTCAAATTGTTGTTGAATAGGGCTTGTTTTGGTATCAATTGAATAATTGAGACTATCTATTGATATTTCTGCATCAATCACTTGAACTATTAGTGAGTTTGCCAGGACCTGATCAAGTGCACAAGTTTCGTCACAGTGATGCTTAATAGCCCAACTTTTACCATAACTGATTAAAGGATAGGCTTCAAAAACCATATATTGAATTCCGCTTTCGTCCTGAAAGATTACCCTGACAAGACTGGTGTCATGGTTTAGTGTAATATAACCTTCCATCGATAATTCGCTGATCTTATCTATTCCTTCAAAAGGATAAATAACGGTGTCGTTAGTAAAGGTAAGATCAATTTGAATAGCCTGGCTGAACAAATTCGATGTTAATCCCAGTACAAGATAGAAAGCGAATAATTTTCGAATTAATGTTTTCATGGTTTGATTATTAATGTATGGCTAAAAGGAAAGACTCAAATCACACATTAATCGGAAAAACAAGGGAGGGGTAATGCGATATGTTATTAAATATCAGTAATTTAAAATGAATATTGATAACATATATTGATCTATAAAATTTGTTCTGAATGTGATTAAGTGAAGACAGAAGACAGAAGACGCTTCTTAGACTTCGTGGTTAAATCAAATCAGTAGCTCGTTTCATCCATCTTAACCTTCCCCCAGAACGTCCTGTACACAAAAATCGTATAGAGGAACACAAGCGGTGCGCCAATGGCGGTAAGCACCAGCATGATGCCGAGCGATTTCTCCGATGACGCAGCGTTGTAAACGGTAATGCTGTAAGCCGGATCGACTGTCGACCTGACCATGACCGGGAACAATTCAAGGGCTACCAGGATCAGCAGAAAGCTCATGGTCAGCGCTGAGAAAAGAAATGCATACACGTATTTTCCTTTGCTGACCAGCCGGGGAATGTTGGCAATGCTGAGAAAGGCCAGCAATGGCACGATGAGAAGCGCAGAATTTTCAAGCAGGTTATCGGTCAAGTGTGGAAATGCAATCAGTGTATAAACTGTAACGATCACATACAATGCAATGAATAAAATCATCGATTTCTTTAACAGATCATTGACTTTGGAAAAGAGTTTGCCTTCCGTCTTCATCGCCAGGTAAAGCGCGCCATGCATCATGAACAGGGCAAGCGTGGTGACACCTACGAGCAAAGCATACGGGTTCAGAAAATCGAGCCAGTGTCCCTGGAATTCATGATCCGGTCCAAGCTCTGCACCCCGTAGCACATTACCGACGACAACGCCCAGCAGTAAAGCCATCAGCGCGCTTGAAATGCTGTAGGTCACATCCCACAGGTTTCGCCACCACTTCATCGGTTCCTTGCTCCTGAACTCAATCGAAACGGCCCTGAGGATCAATACGAAAAGGAACAGCATGAAGGGAATGTACATAGCCGAGAACATGGCGGCATAAAGCACAGGGAAACCGGCAAATAAGGCCCCGCCGCCGATAACCAGCCAGACTTCGTTGCCGTCCCATACAGGCCCTACCGCATTTAATGCAATGCGCCGGCTTTCTTCTTTCTTAAAAAACAAATGCCATGCCCCTGCACCGAGATCAAATCCATCGAGAATGGCATAGCCTGAAAATAGTGCCCCGACTACCAGGAACCAGAGGGTCGGATAATCAATACCTAAAAAAGTCGCCATATCATTCATTTTTTGAAGATTTAAAAATATCGGCCATTGCTTCCTGCGCCGGTCTTGGCCCGGTCAGGGATTCATCAAAAGGCCCTGCCTGGATTTTCTTATTCAACAAATAAATGAATAAAATGAAAAGCAAAATATAAAGCAAGGTGAACATGATCAGTGAAAACAGCACCTGGTTGGCATTAACGACAGCCGAAAGGCCATCTGACGTGCGCAGCAGGCCATAGACCACCCAGGGCTGGCGGCCCATCTCAGCGGCAAACCACCCAAATTGGTTGGCAAGCTGAGGCAGGATGACCGAGATCACAAACACCCACATCAGCCATTTGTATTTGAAGAGCTTGCCTCTCCACCATAAAAAGAGACCCAGCAAGGTCAGGCCGATGAAATAAACTCCAAACGCAATCATCATGTGATAGAACTGGAACACGGCATTGACCTGACCGGGTACTTGATCCTGCGGAAAATCATTCAGTGCGGGAACAGGCGTATTGAAATTTCCATGCAGCAGGAAACTTAACCCGCCGGGAATTGCCGGTCCATAGACTTTCTGTCGGGCCTGGTCGACCCAGCCGAACAGGTACATGTCGGCCTGCTCATCGCTATCGTAATGGCCTTCAAAGGCAGCCAGCTTAGCCGGCTGGTATTCGGCGACCACCACTGCTGAGCTGTGGCCGGTGACAAGCTGCAGCAGCGAAAATAGTGCCGCAGCGGATAATGCCAGCACAAAGGCTTTTTTCGACGCTTCGACAAAGCGGCCTTTGAGAAGGTAATACGCATGAACGCTCATCACCAGGAAAGCACCGGCGATCAATGCGCCGATCCATACGTGCAGAATACGCTCCACGCTGGAAGGATTAAAGACCATCGCCCAGAAATCGGTGATCTCGGCCCTCGCCGCGGTGCCTTCCCCGACGATATGAAATCCGGCAGGGGTTTGCTGCCAGCTGTTGGCCACAACAATCCAGACTGCCGAGAACATGGATCCGGCCCACACCCCAACGGTGGAAATGAAATGCACAACAGGTTTTACCCTGTTCCAGCCAAAGAGCAACACGCCAAGGAAGCCACTTTCGAGCGCGAAGGCGAAAATGCCTTCGGCCGCCAGGGCGCTTCCGAAGACATCGCCGACGAAACGCGAATAGGTCGCCCAGTTCGTGCCGAATTCAAATTCCATCACGATGCCTGTCGCGACGCCAATTCCAAACGTGATGGCAAAGATCTTGGTCCAGAACCGCGCCAGTTGCTCATACATCTTGTTTTTCGTCCGCAGGTAAGCCCCTTCCATCAATACCATCATCAGTCCCAGCCCGATGCTGAGCGGCGGATATATATAATGGAACGAGATCGTAAAAGCAAACTGTATCCTCGATAATATCTCTACGTCCATTGTGTTATTGTTTATGTTTATTGTGTTCATTAAATTAGACCGCCAACTGCCAACTGCTGACTGCTGACTGATGACTACCTACTGCTAAACCTTCGCTCTCAGATACTGCTCAGGCCACTTTACATCATCCCCCAGCTCTTTAGCGGCATGCAGCGCAAAATGCGGATCACGGAGATGCTGACGGCCAAACAGCACAATATCGGCCTGATCATTTTGCAGGATATCTTCAGCCTGCGATGCAGTGGTGATGAGGCCAACTGCACCGGTCATGATCCCGGTTTCCTTCCTGATCCTTTCGGCAAATCCAACCTGGTAGCCGGGACCAAAGGGGATTTTTGCATAGGGCACCATACCTCCTGAAGAGCTGTCGATCAGGTCTACACCCCTGGCTTTGAGGATCCTGGCCAGTTTAATCGTTTCTTCAACATTCCAGCCACCATCGATATAGTCAGTGGCAGAAAGCCTCACAAAGAGCGGAAGGCTTGCAGGCCATTCAGATTTCACTGCTTCGGTAACTTCCAGCAAAAGCCTGATCCTGTTCTCAAAACTGCCACCATATTCGTCCTTGCGATGGTTGGCCAGCGGAGAAAGGAATTGGTGGATAAGATAGCCATGGGCGGCATGAATTTCAACAAGCTCGTACCCGGCCCTATATGCTCTGCCGGCGGCTTTTCTAAAATCCGAAATGACTTTTTCTATGCCTGATTCATCCAACGCAAGCGGGTCATTTTCCCCGGTATCAAACGCCATGGCAGACGGGGCAACGGTTTGCCACCCACCTTCATTAGCTTTCAATTGTTTACCGCCATGCCAGGGTTTGGCACAACTGGCTTTCCGCCCTGCATGCGCCAGTTGAATGCCCGGAACAGCATTGTATTTTTTAACGAAATGAACAATGGGTATAAGCTTTTCAATATGATTATCATCCCATAAACCCAGATCTCCGGGTGTGATCCGTCCCTCGGGTGAAACGGCTGTCGCTTCCTGGATGATCAGCCCCGCTCCCCCAAGGGCCCGGGTGCCATAATGAACAAGATGATAGTCGTTAGCAAATCCTTCATTGGCGCTGTATTGGCACATAGGCGGTACGGCGATGCGGTTCCTGATCGTAATTTCTTTAATCGTTATCGGTGATAGTAATCTTGACATACGTTAAAATTAATTTCCGTTATACTTTTCTTTATCTGATGTCCTGACAATAAATCCCATAACGATCGTTCCGATGAGGCCTACGGCGATAATGATTGTCCTGACTAATGTATCCTGTACCATGAAAATGGTTGAAATCGCGATCATAAACCACATCGTCCCGATGGCATGGAGTTTGGTTCGTTTGGTCATGCCTTTGTTAGTCCGGAATTCAAGAATATACGGACCGACATATTTATTGGACAGAAGTTTATTGTACAATTTGTCCGAGCTTCTCATGTAGAGTGCGGCTGTCAATAGCAGGAAAGCCGTAGTTGGCAACCCGGGCACAAAGATGGCAATGATCCCTATAGCTAGAGATAGCGTTCCTAGGCTTATGAACAGGATTTTTTTCAAGTTGTGACTGTACAATTAGAACGTTAAAAACATTGTGAATATGCAAATATAAATTAATAAAAATGGATCAGGAAAATGAAATCAAAAAATGAATCTATACACTTGACATACGAAACAAACATAACTGGAGATCTTTGATCTTTATAAAATCTTTATACACTGCCTTAAAGCTTTAATAAATCACTTATTTAACCCGGGATAATTTTGCATTGCAATAGATACTACGGTGCAAGAAAGTTCAGTTTTCCGGTCAAAGATTAAAAGTGTTGTCATAGGCAAAGCGAGGGATATAAATGATAAATCAGTATTTCACAAGATATCCTTAATTGCATTTTTTGCCTGGGTTGGCCTGGGAAGCGATCCTTTATCTTCTTCCTGCTATGGGCCTGAAGAGATCATGCGAAATTTACAAGGCCATTCTAACCTGGCAATTTTTGTCGGCTTGCTGACGGTCATTACCATTTTTATTATCAGCACCAGTTACCGGCAGATCATTAAACTGTTTCCTCATGGTGGAGGAGGGTATATTGTAGCTACCAAATTAATTTCTCCTTCAACCGGTATGATTTCGGGGAGTGCATTGTTGATTGACTATGTATTGACCATAACCATTTCTGTATCAAGCGGTGCAGATGCCATCTTTAGCTTTTTACCTCCCGCATGGCATGCTTACAAGCTTTATTTTGCATTCATCATCCTGGGTATTCTGGTCATACTTAATCTCAGGGGCGTAAAGGAATCTGTACTTGTTCTCACCCCCATTTTCATCTTATTTGTCATCACCCATATCATTCTGATCAGCATCAGTATTTTTTCCCATCTTCCGGAAGCCCAGCATGTCGCTGACCGAAGCATGAACGAAATATCGAATACGTTTGGACAGCTGGGTATATTTGGAACATTGTTCTTGATGCTGCGTGCATACAGTTTGGGAGCAGGTACTTATACCGGCATCGAAGCGGTAAGCAACGGAATTCCCAACCTTCGGGAGCCCAAGGCTCAGACAGCGCAGAAAACTATGCTGCTGCTATCGGTTTCGCTGGCCATTGCCGCATTTGGACTTATTATTTCTTACTATCTCTTCAACATACAGTTTTTACCGGGTAAGACATTGAATGCCGCATTAACAGAAAGAGTCGTGGCGGGATGGAGTCCCTGGATAGGGAGACCTTTTCTGTTCATTACCCTGATTTCAGAAGCCGCACTGCTATTTGTGGCAGCTCAGACCGGTTTTCTTGATGGTCCAAGGGTAATGGCCAATATGGCTACCGATAACTGGCTTCCGCGAAGGTTTATGCTCCTGAGCGACCGGCTGGTTTCTCAAAACGGGATACTCATCATGGGTGGAGCTGCATTTATTTTCATGTATTTCTCAAAAGGCCAGGTGTCATGGCTGGTCATTTTATACAGTATCAATGTGTTTATAACCTTCACCCTGTCGCAGTTTGGCATGGTCCGACACTGGCTGCAGGCCAGAAAAGTGGAGAAACGGTGGCTGCGGAAAATGATGATAAACGGGATCGGGCTTGTAATGACCACATCTATTTTACTTACCGTGGTCGTCCTCAAATTCAAGGAAGGTGGCTGGATTACGCTGGTGATCACCGGTTTACTTGCCTTAACCGCATTTTTAATCAAACGTCACTATGACTCAGTCCGCAAAAAACTGATCAATATCCAGAAACAGGTGATGCATGATATACCGGAAATAATATCTAATCTTAGAAAGCATTATAAATTTTCAGAGAAAAAGGGTAATATTTCAACAGCGAAAACGGCGGTGGTCATGGTGAACGGTTACAATGGACTGGGTTTGTTTTCACTATTCAGAATCATTGATAGTTTTAATTCGGAATGCCAGCATATCGTTTTTCTGCAGGTTGGCCTGATCGATTCAAAGAGCATGAGAGGCCACGAACAAATTGATAAGCTGACGGAAAATATCTGCATGGACCTGCAGAAATACAAATACCTGGCCGAACAAATGGGGTTGACTGCTGAATACAGGTTTTCTATCGGGACCGATGTGGTCGAAGAAGTGGATAAAATGATCCCGGAAATTGCTGCTAAATACCCCGGTGCGATTTTTATTGGTGGCCAGTTGATTTTTGGAGGAAACAATACGTTTTCCAGACTATTGCATAATTACACCATTTTCGCGATCCAACGGAAACTATACAGGCATGGCATGACAACGATCGTTATCCCGATTCCTCTTGAAATTGATCATTTTAATTCAAACCAAAACTTTAAATCTTTAAAAGGCAAACAATATGGAAAAACTACTTGAAGATCTGATCGATAGGCTTGAAGAAACAAAGCAGGGGATTATCCGTCAGTTGAAAAGCAATCCCGTGGATGCAAATGATAAAATAGCCCTTCTGCTCTCAGGCGAGGCCCTGGCCTATGATTCATGCATTAAGGAATTGCAGCGGCTGATCGATTATGCCAGGCAAAGGAAGCATTGAAGTGATCAGCCTGTAATATTTAGTTGACTTACAATGAACACTTCATTTAACTTTGTATAAGGATAAACCTAATGCCATGCTGACAGGGTACACCGACCGCAGCAAGCTTCAGCAATACATGATAAGTGTGGTGACCACTTTAGTTGTGACCGCCATTTGTTATCTCATATCGCCATATATTGGATATCTTGCTGTCGCACTGGTACTTCTCTTTACGGTTTCTTTTCTTTCGGTAATCCTCAGTGTTTATCCGGTCCTCCTGGCAGCCATCCTCAGTGCCCTGATCTGGGACTTTTTCTTCATTCCTCCTCATTTTACTTTTCATATCGGAAAAGCGGAAGATATTCTTATGCTGGGAATGTACGTGACTATAGCCTTAATTAACGGAATACTTAATTCCAGGATCAGAAATTATGAAAAGATAGCCAGGCTAAGGGATGAGAAGCTGAACTCCCTTAAATTGTATAATGCCTTGTTTAATTCGATTTCGCATGAACTGCGCACGCCCATCACCACGATCATGGGCGTTACTGAAAACCTGGTGGATAAGGAACATGAAATATCATCACAGGATAAGAAAGTGCTTTATAATGAATTATACATTGCTTCGGGCCGGCTTAACCATGTGGTGGATAATTTGATGAATATGTCACGCCTCGAATCAGGGCACCTTTCGCCGAAATATGACTGGTGTGAAGTCAATGAGTTGATCCGTAGTGCAGTAAAACGGCTTGGTGAAGAATCAAACGAGCATCCGATAAAACTCGACATTCCGGATGACATTCCGATTGTAAAACTGGATTTTGGGCTGATGGAACAAGCGCTTTATAATATCCTGCAAAACATCTGTTTTCATACACCGGAAAAAACGGAAGCCTGCATCAAAGCCCGGTTTAATGATGGTATGCTTGATATTGTTATTGCTGATAACGGTCCGGGTTTTAAAGAGGAAGATCTGATCAGGGCGTTTGATAAATTTTACAGGTCTCCCGGGGCCAGGAGCGGCGGACTGGGCCTTGGATTATCCATCGCAAAGGGATTTGTACAGGCCCAGGGAGGAGATATTTCGGTCGGTAATCAAAAATCCGGTGGAGCCGTATTCACGATCCAGATACCGGTTTACATTTCAAATCTGAATGCTGAAGAAGATGAATGAATCGACTATACTGGTCGTCGATGATGAGCGTCAGATCAGGAAACTGCTCGGGATCACGCTGAATTCCGCCGGCTATAAAGTCGTTGAGGCGACCACCGGCAGAGAAGGACTGACGATGGCGGCCATGCACCCGCCTGAATTGATCCTCCTTGACCTGGGACTACCCGATGAAGATGGCCAGAATATCCTGGTAAGGCTAAGGGAATGGTACCTTTCACCCATTATCATTCTTTCTGTCAGGGATTCTGAAGAAGAAATTGTCAGGGCGCTGGATAACGGAGCCAATGATTACCTGGTCAAGCCTTTCAGGACCGGTGAACTGCTGGCACGGATCAGGAATTCACTGCTAAGACAAGCCAGAGAGGTGGAAGGTTCGTCCACGATCAAAACGGGGAATCTTATCATTGACCTGGTCAACAGAACCGTTTTGAAAGCCGGATCGGCTGTGAAATTTACGGCCACGGAATATTCGCTCCTGGTCTTACTGGCTAAAAACCATGATAAAGTATTAACCCATCAGTATATCCTCAAGGAGATCTGGGGCCCTGGTTATATTGAACAATCTCAGTACCTCCGGGTTTTCATTGCCCAAATCAGGAAGAAAATCGAGGATGATCCGGATAATCCGGCGATCATCGTGACGGAATCACGGATCGGGTACCGGTTTAATCTGGTCTAAAATCAAAGACGACAAGGGATTGCGCGATTCGGCATTCGGCATTTTCAATTTTCGGTCAATTGAAAATGGATAATGGGATATTGCACGTTTTCCATTGAACGACCTTCGACAATGCCGAATGCCGAATCGTGTAATTTGACCCATCATGGAAATGAAAATATTATTTAATTTAGGACCTTATAAAGTAAGACTTTCTTATGATTTTTCTGCGCTGATCATTGCTTAATAATAGCGAATTTTCATTTCATGTTCTCTCTTGTACTTTTTATGACAAAAGTTCGGACATATAATAAAACGCGAACATTTCCCGTAACAATAACCTAAAACAAAAAATATGGAAACATCGACACGACGGTATTTTCCCGTCATTACAAGAAAAATGATCTTCTGGGCTATTTTTGGATTATTCGCCATGATCTTTCTGTTAAGATCCTGTTCAATTGTCCCGGCAGGACATGTTAAAATCGTTGATTTTATGGGCAGCGTGAGCAAACGACCGCTTGAGCCCGGGCCACGCCTCACCAATCCTCTGGCTAAACGTATCCTGATGGACACACGAGTCATCGAAGTCAAAGAGCATATGGAAACGCCAACCTCAGAAGGGCTTACGGCTACAGTTGACATTTCATTGTTGTTCAGCATGCTGCCTGCAGGAGCACCCGGGATGTACAAAGAATATGGAACAAACTGGGTTGAAAAGATCGTGCTTCCGAACCTGCGCAGTGCAACCCGAGATGTCATTGCCAATTATAAGAGCGAGGATCTGTACAGCAAAAGCCGCACCACCATCGCCTCCGACATTTCAGCCAGGCTTGAAAAACAGTTTATCTCCAGAAATATAATGCTGGATAACAAAGATGGCCGGGAATCCGTGCTGTTAAGGGACTTGCAGCTACCTGCCGAAGTCAGGTCAGCCATTGAACGAAAAATCAAAGAAAAACAGGCCTCGGAACAGATGGAATTTACATTGCTGAAAGAAACCCAGGAGTCGGAACGGAAAAGGATCGAAGCCAGGGGGATCGCGGATGCACAGAAGATCATCGCGGAAAGCCTTACCACGCCTTATCTTCAATGGAGATTCACTTCCGTCATGGAGAAAGCCGCTGAAGGCCCCAGTGCCACTTTCTGGGTTCCGTATGGGCAAAACCTTGTGCCGATGGTGAATATTGATAAGAAGTGACAATTATTACGCGATTCGGCATTTTCAATGGTCGTTCAATGGAATCACGGGCAATTTTCCATTGACCATTTTAAATTGGCCGAAAATCGACAATGCGCAATGCCGAATCGTGTAATTATTCGACTGTGTATCCGATACTCCCGATTGTAAAATAGAATTTCATGATTTCCTATTTTCTTCTAATTTCGCACCATAAGACCAACATGGTCTCTTAAATTGATATGGTTCGAAGCATCTTTCTCCTTTTTCTTCTCTTCAATTCAATACTTACGCTTGCCCAGGCTCCGGCAAAAAAGGAACTCGGCGCACTCAGAATCGAACAAAAACCTAAAATTGATGGTGTTCTTGATGATCCATGCTGGCAAAACGCAGCCGTAGCCACCGGTTTCGTCCAGTATGAACCGTATAACGGTGCGCAGCCGACGTTTCAGACCCGTGTGATGCTTGTTTATGATGATAATTCAATCTATATCGCTGCAACGATGCTGGATGATGAACCTGGCAAAATCATGCGCGAACTGGGCCCCCGCGATTCTGACGATCTTAATGCAGATGCCCTGATGGTCAATATTTCGCCTTATAATGATGGGCTGAACAGCCTGGATTTTACCCTGTATGCCTCCGGGGTTCAGTCAGATGTAAAAACTTTTTCCAATGGTGAAGACGCTTCATGGGATGCCGTCTGGAAAAGTGAAGTGAAGATCACTGGTGAAGGATGGGTAGCAGAAATTGAGATCCCTTATTCGGCACTGCGTTTTCCAAAAACCGCACAACAAACCTGGGGCCTCAACCTGGCCAGGGAGATACGTCGTTACAAAGAAACTTCATCATGGAATTACGTGGATAAGAAAATAGACGGGATCGTCAACCAATCAGGCATTCTTACAGGACTGCAAAATATTAAGCCTCCGCTTCGGCTGTCGTTTGAACCCTATCTCTCTGCTTCATTATTGAAAGAACCCGATGCAAAGTCATGGGATTTTAAGTTTAACGGTGGTATGGACCTGAAATACGGCATCAGCGAAAGCTTTACCCTTGATATGACCCTGATACCGGATTTTAGCCAGGTGCCCTCGGATGATCAGATCGTCAACCTGAGCCCCTTTGAAACGTATTATAGCGAAAAAAGACAGTTCTTTACCGAAGGCGTCGAACTCTTCAGCCGCGGAAATATATTTTATTCCCGGCGAGTGGGCACCACACCTGTCGGCTACAATGAAGTGGAAGAGGATTATCCAGCGGACTCTATTATTGATAACCCGGAACAGACCCGCCTGCTCAATGCCACAAAATTTTCTGGCAGGACCTCCAAAGGAACAGGAATAGGCCTGTTCAACGCTATGACCGCACCTTCTTATGCAACTGTAAAGGATTCAACGGGTGATACACCCGAAATCCAGACCCAGCCTTTCACCAATTACAATATGCTGGTATTTGACCAGTCACTGCCCAATAAATCCTATATCAGCCTGTATAATACCAACGTGTACCGCGGTACCGGTGAATACATGGCGAACGTGACCGGAACAGAGATGGATTTCCGCGACAAAAAGAATATCTTCTCCGCTTCCGGCCTCTTAAATGTTTCCCAGAAATATTTTCCATACGACTCCAATGATATCGGTTTTACTTATGAAGCTACGCTTTTTAAAATCAGCGGAAATGCCAAATACGCGATCTTCCGGGAAGTGATTTCGGATAAGTATGATCCGAATGACCTGGGTTACCTGCAGCAAAATAATGAGGTGGAAAACGGACTTTTCTTCAGTTATGATTTTTACGATCCTTTTTGGAGGATACTGGATATGCATAACGAAATCAGTCTTGAATACCATCAGCTATATAATCCGAGGGAATTTACAAGCCTGGATCTTGCCTTTGAGAACAGAACACAATTTAAAAATAAACTGACTGTTGGATTGGAATCCGAAATGAGTCTTCTCGACAGAAGAGACTATTTTGAACCGAGAAACGATGGCTGGTACGTCAATTTTCCCGGCTATTACGCTTTTTCAGCATTTTATTCACCCGACTATAACAAAACTTTCCTGGTTGATATCATGCCGGGAGGCTACTGGTGTGCAGATTCCAGTATGTATGGCTGGTACCTCAGGCTTGGACCTCGTTATAAAATCAATGAACACTGGTTCTTAGTGCTTTCGGCTACCTACCGCAATGATTATAATGATATTGGCTATGTGACCGATAGCCTGTTCGGAGAGGACCTGACCATCATTTTCGGCCACCGGGATATTGAAAATATCACAACGACCTTTAATGTCAACTATACCGTTAGCCCTAAATTAAGTTTCAGCGGCCGGCTGAGGTACTACTTTTTCAAGGTGGATTATGACCGGTTTTACGACCTGGAACCTGACGGCTCCTTGACCCCCAACCACTATACCGGTGATGAGGATTTTCTTTACAACGCCTTCAATATCGACATGTACTTTACCTGGCTCTTTGCACCGGGAAGTGAACTGGTATTGGCCTGGAAAAATGCCATCTACACAGACAACGACATTCCTGATGGCAACTATTTCAGTGAATTCATGAATACTCTTGATGCGCCCGCTTCCAACCTCATTTCCATAAAGGTCCTCTATTACCTGGATTCGCAATACTTCCGGAAGCGGAAATAATCCCGAATCGTATAATCCTATTGACATCCTTCTCCGGATTTCGTAACTTTAGGAAAATATTCTTTGCCAGGCTTTATCTATTCATCTTGCTAAAAATACAGCATTATGAACTACTTCAAGCGGATATCAGGCTTCGCGCTGGCTGCTTTTCTGTGCTTCTTTCTGTCAGTTAAAATTCACGCCCAGTATGTCCAGGATACCACATTACTTTATAAAATTGATACAAAAGACGGCAATGAATTTTATGGTCATATTTTATCCAGGGACTCCCTGAAAGTGGAGTTCCTGACTGAAGCATACGGCCCCGTTTTTATCAGAACGGATAATATTAAAAAGATCGAAATGATCACAGCCGATAAGATCAGGCAGGGTAAGATATGGATTGAAAATTTCCAGGACTCCCGTTATTTCTTTTCTCCCAACGGGTATGGATTGAGAAAAAAAGAGGCTTACTACCAGAATGTCTGGGTACTTTATAACCAGTTCAGCGTTGGATTAAGCAAGAATTTCTCGATCGGAGGAGGCATTGTGCCATTGTTTCTTTTTGCCGGTGCACCAACACCGATATGGCTAATCCCCAAAGTTTCAATCCCAATTGTGAAAGATAAGTTCAACCTTGGTGCAGGGGCACTTGTCGGTTATGTGGTGGGAGAAGACGAAGCAGGATTTGGTATTGCTTATGCCACAGGTACAATCGGCAGCCGGGATAAGAACCTGAGCCTTGGACTTGGTTATGGCTGGATTGCCGGTGAATTCACGGATCAACCACTGGTAAATCTCTGTTGTTTGATTAGGACAAGCCCCAAAAGCTATTTCATGTCTGAAAATTATTATATTCCCACAAGCGACAGCTATGTGCTGCTTTTTTCGCTCGGCGGGCGTTCCATCATTAAAAGGATAGGGCTTGACTATGGATTGTTTATCCCATTGGGTTCGGAAGTAGAATCCTTCATCGCTATCCCGTGGCTTGGTATTACGGCTCCGCTCTCAAAAAAGCAAAACTTCAGCTTTTAGATCATGCCAAAGGCGCTGGAAGCAATGGTGATTTTTAAAATTCCAAGGTTATGGAAAAGGCCGGATGATAATGCCGAAGGTAAATTATCATTATTGACCAAATTATTTATCATTTTGATAACGTTTTGTGAAAAAATTCAGGCAGGTAATCTTTATTTATTTGGGATGATTATTCGCAATCCGTTCATTATCCGTTGGTTTAAAATTGTTATTTAAGAATATCAATGAATTTTCAGATGATTGGCATCCGGATTGCAAACAGGTCATTTATCAGACTTTTTTGATTATAGCATATTGCATACTTCTTATAAAACCAAATAATTAAAAAAATGAAAAAAAAGTTTTACTTGCTAGTTCTTGCCTTTTTAAGTGTCACGGCGACTTACTCCCAAACCAAAGAAAAACCCTGGAATGTTGGCGCTTATTATGGCAAATCCGAGTACAATGGTGATCTCGGAAATGGTTTCTTCCAGTTCAGCAAAGCATTTTATGGTTATGGTGCTTTGACTGTATCACGCTATCTTAATTCGTATTTCAATGTTGGCATTACCGGATTTTACGGAGGTCATGGGTATTTCGTGGCCAGGAACGACCCTTCCAACTTTGGTTCTCACCGGATTTACGGGGATATTCAACTGCAATTCAATTTCGTTAAAAAAGAACAGGCATTTTTCAGGCCGTATATTTTCGCCGGAGTTGGGGTGCGGAATCTTGTCGATCCTGGTTCCACCCAGTGGGTGCCGCCCACCTGTAATGAAGGTACCGACCTTGTCATTCCTGCCGGTCTGGGGCTTAATTTCAAGCTTTATAAGAACCTGAGCCTGCGATATGTTCTGACGTTCGGTTACACCAACCATGATATCCGCGACAGGAATAACAGCGATGACGGCAACGACCTGCAGCTTGACCAGATGCTGGGCCTGACCTTTAATCTCGGACCTAAGATTGATACAGATAATGATGGGGTCGCCGACCGAAAAGATAAATGTCCCGACACTCCGGCCGGTGCAATTGTCGATGTCAACGGATGTATTGTCGACAAAGACAAGGATGGATTTGCCGATAACCAGGACGACTGCCCGAACGACGCAGGTATTGCCCAGTTCAAAGGTTGCCCGGACCGTGATAAAGACGGCATAATGGACAAAGACGACCGTTGTCCCGATGTTGCCGGCCTGGCCAGCTTCCAGGGTTGCCCCGATACCGATAAAGATGGCATTGAAGACGCCAAAGACGATTGCCCGACAGTTGCAGGATTGGCCCAGTTTAACGGTTGCCCCGACCAGGATGGCGACGGCATCATCGATTCAAAAGATGATTGCCCGGCAGAAGCAGGCCTTCCTGAATTTAACGGTTGCCCTGACCGGGATAAAGACGGAATTATCGACAAGTTGGATAAATGCCCCGATGTGGCTGGAATCCCTGAAAATAAAGGTTGCCCCGAAATAAAGCAGGAAACCAAGCAGGTCTTTGAACGGGCGCTGCAGGGCATTCAGTTTGAAACCGGTAAAGATGTAATCAAAGGGATCTCATACCAGATTCTGAATGATGTGGTGCTGGTCATGGAAGAAAATCCTGAATATTCGCTGTCAATATTCGGTCACACGGATAATGTCGGCGCCGAAGATATGAATATGACATTGTCCCAGAAGAGGGCAGATAGTGTTAAAAAGTATCTGATCGATAAAGGTGTTGCAGAGAGCCGCATAGTCGAAGCAAAGGGATTCGGCGAAACGCAACCTGTTGCCTCAAATGAGAATGCTGAAGGAAGAGCCAGGAACAGGCGGGTTGAATTTAAAGTGGTCTTCTGACAGCGGTCTGAAGTATGTGAAAGGCCTGTTTCCGAAAGGAGACAGGCTTTTTTTTTATCCGGACAAATTCTAAATTACCGGGTTGACCTTTATTATCATCTTTCCGTTGACGATGATATCCTCCGGCTCCTTAAATTTGAAGGATATTAACCAGTTACAGCTATGAGAATCTTGAAAACTTATTTGTTGCCCTTTATCAGCGGACTGCTGATCACCGCCATGATCCATCTTGGTTACCGGTGCCAGAAAGATAACGATGATCCCCAGGATAATGAAATTACAGCCGACCTGGTTCAAATGGAAAAAGATGCAACTCTTGCTGAAGAAGCTTTCTTGTCTGGCGATCTTGAACAGGTAAAACTTGTGATGACAACCGACTGTTATAATGCTTATAAAGATGTTCTTGAGAACCAGGCTACCGATAAGCTCATCGAATACGGAAATGCCCTGAAAAGCAGGGAGCTGAATAAATATTCGGCCATCTATGCCGAATATACTTTCACGGGTGGCAAAAAAACCTATACGGTTGGCTTTGCCGTGCAGGCAGATAAATCATGGAAAATAACCAGACTGTAGAAAGGGGGAAGCCATGAAAAGACAGGTTGCTTTTTTTACAGGTATGGCCGCTTATATAGCCGCTGTTATATTATTGTCGGGATATGGCAATGTATATGTGCACAGGGAGTTCAACAGTAACATCCTTAAAGGATTCGTTGAAAAATTTACCGGATCGGAAACGGCCCTTGAAAAATTTAAGTACTACTCCTTTGATCTGGACGGAGGGAAACAACTCTCAGGTCCGGCTGTGACGAATGGCGGTTTGATCCAGGCTCAGGAGAGTGAAAAGAAATACTACATGGATAAGTGGATCGAAGAAGGGGGCTATAGTGCGGATGAACCGGAATTACTGGCAAGCTTCCGTCATTTTTACGATCCCACGCAGGCCCCCGGCGACAGGTACCTGAAAGATCACCTCGAATACCTGGAGAATAAGCTGGGAGGGTATATTCAGTTCAACCCGAGGATTGACCAGCTTGATTGGGCGGTCGGCCATCCCGATAACAACTGGAGCTGGAACAATGGGATTGCTTATGTGAAGGCGGCACTGGAAACTTCCAACGAAGACGAACGTGGGGCCAACATGGCCAAAGCATACCGTTGCCTGGGATCAACCCTGCATATGATCGCCGATTTTGGTTGCCCGGCCCACGTCCGCGACGATAGTCACCCGGCTCCTTTCGAAGATTATGCGGTCATCAGCTATTTTGGCAGCCCCGATCCGTATGAGGAACTCTTTAACAACATCTATGGCGATATCACGGATTGGGCTGATAACAGCGTGGATGAAGATCTGTCGTCCTATTTCAGGTCGGCAAACCGGGTCGAAAAGATTGCCCATAAAATGGCAGTTTATACCAATGAAAATTTCTTTACGAACCAAACCCTCAGCGGATATGGCGTGATGCCGCAAATCCACCCGGAGAAAACCTATCCTTATCCCAATCTGGACCAGTGTACATATCACCAGCCGTCCTACACCTTCAGAAAAATGATCAGCGGCAGGGAAGTATTGATGTGTAAAGACCTGGCCTATTTCTGGTATGTGATCCCTGACCGGGGATACCCGTACATTGATTTCGACTGTGTGAGAAGCCAGGGGGAAGCGCTTGTCCCGCAGATCGTAGAAGCCGGTGCCAACGCGATCAGGTTGTTTATCCCTGAACTGGAGGTGAAGATCACCACTTTTAATGGCGGTTATATTACCGGAACAGTGACCCATAAAACCGACAGCGTTTATACGGAACCCATTATCTATAGGGGGAAAGTGGATATTTTCAGGGCTGATAACGACGAGAAGATCGGTTCGGTCAATGCAGCGGCCGGCAGTTTTGAAGGGGATCTCAATGTGCCCAATGAAACCGTTTTGTATGCGATGATCACCTTTGGCAATATCAGTGTAAAATCCCCAGATTTTACAGGGGGGAAATACAGCTATTTCACGGTAAAGTTCGGTGCCAGCGATGATAATTCCGCAATTATACAATTGCGAAACGGAGACTATCATACGTCCATCATCAATTTCCAATGGGTCCAAAACAATATCCCGGGAAAAATGCAACCGTTGGTTTGGAATGGAGACCAGTTTTCCTTCGAATGGAACCTCGGTGATGTAAATATCCTTCATGCGGCCGTCACCGGTGAACTGGAATCGGGAACCAACCTGCTAAAAAATATGCATACGGAATCAAGCCATTATTTTTATGAACAGGAATTGGATCTCCAGAACATCCCGTTAACATTTACCGGATATGGACTACAGTTTACCCTGGAAGGAAGCCAGGTTCAGAGCCTTATTTCAAATATTTATTACCAGGATTTACCCTATGGAGGACTGATCGAATCCATTGACTGGTCTAAAGCGAAGCTTTTTGTGGAATTTTACTAACCTGAAGCAAAACAGGATCATTTACATATAAATATTTATATTTGTTGTGAAATTGGTTTTGTCAATGAGAATCATTATTTTACAGGTACTGATCTTTTTTATCTTCTGTCAGACAAATAGCCAGCAGCTATTATTACTGGACCGGTTCAATGGGAACAAGGTCGTGAACGATTCCGTCATTACGGTATTCAGCAGTGAAGTAGGGGTCCCTGAACTGACGCAATACTTTACCATGAAAAACAATACCGACAAACCCCTGACGGTATTTCTCCGGAAAACGGTCAATTTTTATGCCGACAGCACCTCGGATTATTATTGTTTCGGAATCCGCTGCTGGCCGGGGGATGATACCACCAACTGGGGCGATACGATCCCTGCCGGCGGTGAAGACTTTACCTTCGCTTCCCATGTGACTCATAAAAGACGATTTGATTTTCCACAGCCGGCCCTCCAAACGGGACTTTCATCCATCACTTACACGGTTTATGATCAAACCACCTTTTCTGAACCCGTTGAGGCTACGGTTACCGTGCTTTATCACCTCAGCGGAACAGGAATAGCAGAAGAGGGGAATGGGGGACAGGATGAAATGGCTGTTTATCCGAATCCTGCATCAGACAAAATTACCATCAAAAGCCTCGATATTCAGCCTGGAAATTATAACCTCATCATTTTTAATAGCCTTGGTGCACAGGTAAAAAATGCACATGTCTTATCCCGGGATCACGAACTTCAAATTGCAGTGAGCAGCCTTCCTCCGGGCCTTTACTCCGGAAAACTTAGCAACGGCCTGGAAAATAGGTATAGTTTCAGGTTCCTGGTTGCGCGGTAAGAAAATCTTAATTTCTCTTTATTCAACAGGCGCGAATTTCATGATCGTTGCCTCCTGTTTGCCACCTTCGCTGCTGATGAACAACACACCCTCAGGGCTGAAACAAATCCCTTCCGGTTTTGGGAAAATAACGGGATTAAGTTTGACCATAGCCTGTATTTTTCCCGGGTTTGAGATAACCAGCAAAAGTTTTCCCACCGAAGCCAGGATGTAGATGTCGCCTGAAACCGGATGGATGGCAATTCCCGAGGGCTTGAAGGTCATTTTTTTTAGTGAAGAGGCAGAACCGGTCTGGTCCCCGGTCAGATGTCCCTTGTTTTCATGACTTCTATAATGCCTCAATGTATCGGGATTGATGAGTAAAAATGGCTTTTGATCCAGCAGGCCGGATTTTATATCGTATCGGTATACTGCTTTAAATCCCAGGTCATCAGTCCTGTCGATAAATGGTTGTTCCTTGCAGGCAATGAGCAACCCGTTATTGAACGGATCAAATGCCAGCCCTTCCGCATCGTTCATTATGGATAATGCAGTAGGATGATCTTTGACAGCCGGATTTGTTTTGTTAAGAAAATCAATAACTTCATATAAAGTCCCGTCGCTTCTCAATATCCAGGCATCATGACCGGTGATTTCAATTCCTTCATAATCGCCGCTCGCCCCAAACATGATTTCTTTATCGATTTTTCCTGTCTGACTGTTGATGATGAAAATGATCCCCTTTTCATCCTGGACACAGGCAAGCCTTTTTTCGTCAATATAACCCAATCCCGAAATCTCCAACAGTGAAGCAGGTAATTTCCAGGTTTTTACAGGTTCATCCAACTTGTAAGAAAAATGATAGCCTAAGCTTTCATGAAGAATTTTTGAGCTCTTTTCCTGTGAGCAGGCGCTCAGGCAGGCGAAACAAACCAGCGTAAACCAGATGATCAACGGTTTGATATTTGTCTTTAGCATGCAGTCTGAATTTTATCGGTGCAGAATCAAATAATTTAATAGAAAGACCAACACAGTGATAATGATGCCGACCATAAATACATTATACGCAATCCTGACCAGCTTGAATTTTTTTGACAGGATTTTTCCCAGTTCATATTGATTTTTTAACAAGGTTGAATAAAGATGTTCGTCATCAGTCATCATATTTTTAACCGCAGCCAGGTAATCGTCATAACTTAACTTGATAAAATTCCCGAAAAAGGTAAGGTCAACCGTCTTGTTTTTAACATCTTCCCCGGTGAATTTCCGTGTCACCAGGTTGGGCCGGGTAGAAAGAATGGCAATAATGATGGTGATCAGGCATATGACCAGGAAAACAATGATTGGAAATATATCCTGCGACATATTGCCGATGTTTCCCGCCAGCATGGTGATGATGATCGAAATAATGATGGCATTGACGGATATTAAGATATTGGATTTGTTATCGGCTATTGAATTCAGATTGATTTGATTTCGGGCTGTGATGCGGAACATGGTGTCGACACCCCTCGAATAACTTATTTTTTTAGGTACCGCCGTTTCTTTCTTCTGTTCAACCAGCTTACGCCTTTTCATCCGTTCGGAAATCCTTGTTATGGCTGCTTCTTTTAAGGGTTGAAGAGTTGTCCGGCCGTATTCGGTGAAAAATTTATGCTGGTTAAATAGTTCAAGTTGTTTCTTTTCATAAACCTGGCGCCTGTGGGAGTCCTTTTCAACCAGGGCTATTTCATCAAAGAGCAGGTCGAACTGCTCCAGGCAATTGTCTGCAGTGATGTACATCATCTCCGCATCGCACAGGACTTCAGCTATTTTATCCTTCGGGTGCTGAGGATGCCCGGCAGACCCGATGATCTCCATGGCATGGTCAATGATGAGTTGATCAATCCCATGTTCTGTAAGAAAACCTGCAGCTATGCCCATGCTTTCCTTACAATGATCTTTATGTGCATTTACATAGCCGGTATCATGAAATAATGCGCAAATCCTGAGGAGGTTCATTTCGTCCCCGGTCAGCCCGGAGTGCTCCCCAATCGTTTCCGCATAATTTTTTACCCTTACGGCATGATCGAAATTATGGAACAGAATATTGTGCGGCAGCTTTTCCACAAATAATGCAGAAATATATTTTTCTGATTCGGTAATTAAATGATCATTAATTTTACTCATAATCGGCTGTCTATTGATGATCAAATTTAATAAAACAAAGTCACCTGAATTTTGATTATTTTCATTTTTAATCATTAATTTACTTCCTGAAAATCATTATGACTAAAATCAAGAAAGATTATTCTATGAAAAAATCCCATCACATGTTTATATGCAAAACGCTGATATTTATTGTCTTTACCGGTTTTTATGCTTTCACGGATGTCATGGCCCAGGATAAAAATGCCGGCCAGCCCATGCCCCTGTTCCAATCGGAAGAGATGTTGAACCTGAGACTGGAAGCCGACTTCCGAACCGTCTTTTCCGTTAAAGATGATTCGACATTATTTCCGGCCCGGTTGACGTTGACCGGAAATGACGGCGTTGAGCGGACGATTGATGTGATGATCAGGACAAGGGGCAAAACGCGCCGTGAAAACGATGTTTGCCGATTTCCCCCTTTGCGGCTGGAATTTTCCAAACCAATGACCAAAGGAACCCCTTTTGAAGGGCAAAAAGCGCTGAAACTTGTAACTCATTGTGATAAAGCTGATTTCTATGAACAAAATACGATCCTGGAATATTTAATTTATAAGTCTTATAACGTGCTTACAGATAGCTCATTTCGTGTAAGGCCGGCACGGATCGATTATATCTTTAAAGACGAAAAAACCGATACCATCCACAAATTTGCCTTTTTTATCGAGCGTGAGAAGTACCTGGCTGAGCGTTTACATGGCATTGAGGATGAAACAAAAAAAATGGATCCTACCCGGTTCAATCCTTTTCAATCCTGCCTGATGGATATGTTCCAGTACATGATCGGGAATACCGATTATTCCGTCTACGACCTGCATAATATCATCGCGATATCCGATTCAGCCGGCCGCTTTCCACCGATCCCGGTTCCCTATGATTTTGACTGGAGTGGCCTGATTTCTGCCGAATACGCCGTGCCTCATCCTATCATCAATACCGACCATGTGTCGGAACGGGTCTACAGGGGGTTTAAAAAGGAGGAATTCGTGGTCTATCATACGATTGAACTGTTCAAATCAAGGAAGAATGATATTTACAAGGTCTTCGAAAGTAGCGATATTTTGAGTGATAATAAACAGAAACAGGTTGTTAAATACCTGGATGGGTTTTACGAGATCCTTTACAATGATAAGAAGATTAAAACTGAGTTTTTTGAGAATGCAAGGGTGGTGAAGGGTGAAGAGTGAACGGTGAAGGGTGAAGGGTGAACAATCAATGATCAACCGTGTTTATGCGAAGAATATAGATCATGTTAAAAGCAGGATTCATTAGGATATTAATGCTCATCATAATGTCAGGTCTGGTTTATGCTGTTACAGGGCAAAGCCAGGATGAAGAGTCAGCCGTTGAAGCAATAAAAAAAGGTGACCTGACATCCTTATTGCCATACCTGGAGCAACATCCGGACCCGAATTGCGTTTTCAGCACAGGAAAATCAGGGCTGTTCTATGCAATACTTTATGACCAGGAGAAAGTCGTTTTATTTCTGCTAAAACGAGGGGCTGATCCTGATTTTATTGTCGGGAAAATTTCAACCCTGAAGTGGGCAATCAAGTACGACCGGCCACGAATCGCCCGCATGCTGATTGAATATGGAGCGGATGTTAATAAACCGGATGAAAAGCTCAATACGCCGTTGATTTATGCCGCAGAGCTGAATAATTATAAAATGTGCAAAATCATGGTGAACAGGGGCGCCGATCCGCTGCATTCAAACAGCAAAGGCAGGCTGGCCAGTGATTATGCTTACAATTATAACGGCTCAGCCTATCGGTATTTGAAAATCATGGAAGATCTGATCCTGAGCCAGGATACTGTGCCGTCCATGCAGGATGGCCCTTATATTTATCTTGAACCGGATGACCGTATTGTCATGACGTATTATCAACGGGACCAGGCAAATAATCTGACGGAACTTAAGGAAAAGACTATTGAGACGGGGAGTGGCGACACGATTATCGATGGTTTCGGATGGGATGATAAATCATATCATATCCGGAGGAATTTCGTCCCTGATTCCGATAAAATCGAAACGGCCGGGGATATTTTCGTGGTTGGGGATATTCATGGAAAATATGATCAGCTGGTTCACCTGTTGATCAGCAATAAGATAATTGATCCGCAGTTGCACTGGACATTTGGCGATGGGCAGCTTGTTTTTCTGGGTGATTTGTTTGATCGGGGTGATGAGGTGACAGAATTGCTTTGGTTCCTGTATGAGCTGGAAATTAAGGCTCGCCGGTCAGGAGGCGATGTGCACGTACTGCTTGGAAACCATGAGGTGATGGCTATGACGGGCGATCATCGTTATTTGGATGAAAAATATGCCTATTTCTCAAAATATACGCGAATCGATTATTTTCAACTGTATGATAAAAATACCCTGTTGGGCAGGTGGTTGCGAAGCCAGAACCTGATTGTTCAGATCAATGGTTATTTGTTTGCCCATGCAGGTATTTCACCTGAATTTGCGGCCTATAATTACTCATATTCATCGATCAATAGCACGATCCGGGATTTCCTGAATTCGGATTCCAGCCTTGTGGATGCAAGCCCGGAGGATATTATCCTGGGCCCGATAGGCCCTCAATGGTACCGTGGATATATTGCCGGTGACGATGGAGTGCCTGAGATTACCCAGCAATTTGTCGATGATTACACAGCTGTAAACGGCCTTAAACGGATGATCCAGGGTCATAACGAGCAATTGACCATCAACACGGCATTCGACGGGAAAGTCGTTTTTGCCGATGTAGCCATTGATGAAGCGGGTAAAAATTCGCAGGGACTGCTCATTTCAGGCGATGAATTATACCGATGTCTGTCGGATGGAAGAAAGGAACCTATTGAATAAAATGCCTGAACAACTGACTAAATTATTATAATTATAGTCTGGCATTTAATGCTCTGAAGGTGATAAAACAGGAAAAGTTCAAATTCCGGAAGATTTGGACATCCTGGCACACCTGCGTGATCCCGGTAAGCGAAATGTCCGGCGGAAAGGTTATAAATTTTCAAACAAATCTATTCTTTTTCTTTTCTATTAAATTCCTTATATTCGCAGAAACAAAACAAGTCTAAAAACCTTAAACCAATGAAAAAAGCTTTACTATTTACCGCATTAATGTTGCTTGCATTTAATTTAAGTTTTTCTCAGGCAACTTTTGAGACAGGTGCCATAGGGGTTGATGTCAACGAATATGGAAAGATCGAACTTTTTAATGTAGATGGCATTTACCAGTTGTGGCGTACTTCGATCCTGGTTGGGACTTCTTCAACTTCTGTTTTTGATTACCAAAATGATGCAGAAGTATTTGAACCGACGGTTCTTGTCAGTAATCCTTCAATGAGCGATTATGAAATTTATGGAGCGTATGACAATTCATATTCTGGCGAACCACCTGCTGTTGTAGTAAAATTAAATGCCTACGGCTGGACCGGTGATGGCTTTATCATTGTCAAATTCAATATTATGAATGCTTCAGGAGCTGCCATGGATGCGATGGCGGGCCTGGATATCATTCCTTATATTGACGAAGTGGACGGGTACGACAGCGTTTCTTATAATGCCGCCGAGGATGTCATCCGGATGCACAGGGGCGGTGAAACAAACATTGGGATGAAGCTGCTGTCCGCATCCCTGTCATCCCTTTATTCTTTTGAGTACTATGATGATTATTATGTGGATTCCGATTACTGGACATGGATGAATTACGGATCAATCCAGCCATTGTATGCTTCGAATTCCGGTAATGGTTCGGTTTCCATTTCTTCCCAGGCTCCTGTTACCATTGCATCCGGCGAATCCTTCGATGTTTTTTATGCTATGGCTCTTGGAGCAAATGAGGAAGAATTACTCGGGAATATGGCTAACGCAACTTTAAGATACGAGGAATTGTGGATGAGTATCAATGATAACGGTACTGCAGGCAACACCTTCAACATTCAGAATTATCCGAACCCTGTGAAAAACTCCACGACATTTAGCTACCGGATCCCGGAAAGTGGACTCGTGAGCCTGAATATTTATGACGCTATTGGAAATGAAGTGGCCGTTGTAGTCAACGCCGAGCAATCAGCGGGGACGTACACTATTCCATTTAATGCTGAAAATTTAGCCTGCGGCATGTATTTTTATACACTGACTTTCAATAACCAGGTGAGGTCGGGAAAAATTTACCGGATTAAATGACAGGATCGATCCTGCAAAAATTGAAACTGGTAAGATCAGTCCTTTTCTTCATTTTATGGCCCTTGTCAATGCTGCCGCAAAGCATTGATCCTCCAGTGGTCCTGGCTGAATTTTCAAAGGTCACCACTTACGGGGAGATCACTGATTATCTGAAGCTGCTGGATAAAAAATCAGATCTGCTGAAGGTGGAGATCATCGGCCAATCCGTGCAGGGCAAGAATCTTTATGGCCTGATGTATACTTCTTCGAAATTCGGCAAAGACAAGAACAAAATAAGAGTAATGATCTTTGCCCAGCAGCATGGGAACGAGCAGTCGGGGAAAGAAGGGGCTTTGTTGCTTGCCCGTGATCTGCTGAAGGACGAAAACCGGTACCTGTTCGACAGGATCGACCTGTTATTGATCCCACAGGTCAATCCTGACGGCTCGGAGATCAATCAGCGCCAGAATGCCTATGGCGCAGATCTGAACCGTAACCATCTCATACTGACCCAACCTGAACCCCGGGCTTTACACAGCATCTTTGACCGTTATCTTTTTGAAGTGACCCTGGACGTCCATGAATATTATCCTTACGATGAAACATGGAAGAATTACGGTTACCGGAAAAACAGCGAAGTGACCATCGGAACGACAACAAACCCTAACGTTTCCGGGAAAATCCGCGAATTATCATCAAATGATTATCTCCCTTTTATTTTCAGGTTTATGAAAGAAAAGGGATTTTCAGTCTTTGAGTATTGCCCCGGTGGGCCTCCGGGGATCAATTACATACGGCACAGCACGTTCGACATTAACGACGGGCGCCAGAGCCTTGGCATCCAGAACACATTTTCTTTCATTCAGGAAGGCATGAACGGGCCGGACAATTTTGTGGTCAACCTGAAACGCAGGGCGGAAGGACAATGCACCGGCATGCGCGGTTTGCTGGAATATGTTTATCTCAACAAGGAGAAGATTAGAGGCCTGGTGGAAGAAGAACGGAACAAACTTTCCTCCGGAGCTGATGGCCAGCTAGTTTCCATCCAGTCAGATCATGTCAGGAACGGTCAAAAACTGGAACTGCCACTTTTTTCATATTCCACGGAAAAAGATACAGTAGTCATTGTCGAAGACTACCGTCCGGTCGTGGCCACGCTGTACGATGTTCAACGTCCCCTTGGGTATTTGATACCTAAAAAGAATACTGAGCTGACAGACTGGATTGAACGGCATAATTTCATGGTCACCGGGTTTACTGAAAAAGAGGATCTGACAATACAACAATATTTTATTCAAGACATTGATTCGCTGGATTTTGAAGGAGATCCTACAGTCAATCCTATCATCAGCATTCAAGAGGTTAATACTCAAATTCGCACTGAAGATTACCTGTTTATTCCTGTAAACCAGTTAAAGGGCAATCTGCTGATCCTGGCGCTGGAACCAAAATCGACCCTCGGACTGGTCACATATAAGGACTTTGCGCATTTGTTAAAAAAAGGGGAAGCATATCCGGTACTTAGGGTCATCAAAAACATCAAATAGTTCAACGAAAAACAAATAGCAATTTTAATATAGGATTATGCGTATTGATAGAATTGAACTTCGTCACATCAGGATGGACCTTGTGAGTCCATTCGTTACATCGATGGGTGTTGAATACGATGAAGAGCACATCATTGTCAGCGTAGATGCTGAAGGGGTGAAAGGCTGGGGAGAAAGCGTTGCCGAAGGGACGCCCTTTTATTCGTACGAAACGGTCCCGACGGCGTGGCACATTCTGAAGGATTTCCTGATCCCTTCCATCCTGGGGAAAGATCTTGCCAGTGTGGATGAAGCGATTGCGGCTTATTCAAAGGTCCGGGGGCACATGATGGCCAAAGCGGGCCTGGAAGCTGCCCTTTGGGATGCTTTTGCAAAAACCAGAGCCATTTCGCTTTCTAAAATGCTCGGAGGTACCCGGGAAAAGATCGATGTTGGCGTCAGCATCGGGATACAGGACTCGGTACCGGGACTTATAAAAAAAGTGGAAGGATACCTGGCTGAAGGGTACAAAAGGATCAAGATCAAGATCGCCCCGGGACTGGATATGAAGTTTGTCGAGGCCCTCCGGCAGCATTTCCCTGATATCCTTCTTCAAGTGGATGCCAATTCTGCCTATACACTCGAAGATATAGGCCTTTTTAAAGAAATGGACCGCTATAATCTTTCCCTGATTGAACAACCGCTGGGTTACGAGGACATATTTGACCATTCGAAGCTGCAGCGGGAAATTACAACGCCAATCTGTCTTGACGAGAGCATTCATTCCCTTGACGATACGAGAGCGGCCATTGAACTGGGCAGTTGCCGGATCATCAACATCAAGCCCGGTCGTGTGGGAGGTTATACCGAATCACGGCTCATCCATGATTACTGCGCATCGATGGGCATCCCGGTATGGCACGGCGGCATGCTAGAATCAGGTATCGGCAGGGCAGGAAACGTTGCCCTGGCGTCATTGCCGAATTTCACCCTGCCGGGAGATATATCGGCCAGTAAGCGATATTACAAGCAGGATATTGTAGAACCTGAATTCGTCGTCAATCCTGACGGTACGATGGATGTCCCCACCAAGCCCGGGATCGGCGTTGAGGTGAACTTGAGAATGCTGGATTTTGTGACGGTAAGGAGCGAGTCCTTTAAAGTCAGAGTTTGACCCAGGCAATCGTCATGGCATTGGGATTTACACCGGTAATCCAATCCTCCTGTGCTGTTCCGTCGAGGTTTGCACGGATGATCTTTCCATCGGGAGCCGTATTTGACATCTTATAACTCCAGAAGAGTTTTTCATTTTCCCGGTCGATGGCTATTCCCCAGGTTGCTTTATCACCATAATCGGCAATCTTTACAAGGCCTGACCCATCCGGTTTACAGGAATAAATTCCGTAGTCAAACAAGGGGGTGTCGGATGCGTAGATAGCCAGAAAAACCGTACCTGAGACGAAATCAGCTTCCAGGGCAGTTCCGTCAATATCAGGGATCATTTCCTGCATATCAGATCCATCAAAATTCATTGAAAAGTAACCGCCTGTATAGTCAGTTTTATCGTTTACCAGGTAAATCTTACCTGTTGCCGCATCATATTGCATATCGATCGGATATTCAGGAGCGACATCCACGCCGGTCTGTATAAAAGCTTCTGGGTTGCTTCCGTCAAAATTACAGCGGTAGATACCACCAGGACGGCCCCAGTATAGTTTATCACCAATGACCATCATGGCTTCAGGCGAATCGACTATTTCCTGTCCTGCAACATTAATATCCAGGATGCGGACAGGATTTTTGCCGTCGGGGTCAAACTTATAGATATAACCCAGGGAATAATCGGAGACGAACACTTTGCGGGTTGCAGTGTCAACAACGATTCCGTATGGTCTCGATAGTTCAACTGTTTCGAAATCCTGTACAACAGGGGCCTGGTCATCCAGGATAACCATGTGTATCCCGCCTCCGTCAGCGCTTCTCGTCGTAAAATAAAGCACCTTGGTAAGGCCGGCAAGCGGATCCTTCACATTGACAGCAAGGGTTTTGACAAGCTGGTTGTAGTGCACGTCATTGACAGGCGTGCAGGTAAGGGTTACCGAATAGAGCCCGGGGGTTTCATAAAAAACAACGGGACTTTCATCGGTTGAGGTCTGGCCATTGCCAAAATCCCAGTGGTAACCGGTAGCATTCAGCGACTTGTTGGTAAAAGTAACTTCTGCCGGGGCATAGCCATCGTTGCCTACTGAAAAGGAGAAGTCGGCCACCGTACTGGCGACCGGGTACCCGAGTTCATACTCTTCGCAGCCTGTTATCAACAGGACAGGCAGCAGGATCAATATTGCATATACTATCTTTTTCATTTTCATCATCATTAATGATCATTAATATCCGGGATTTTGTTCCATAAGACGGTTGGTAGTCATCTCGCTGAGCGGGATGGGGAATAACGTCTGGTACTCTTCTATTCCCAGGATTGCAGTAGCTCTCCGTGTTCTTACCAGGTCAAACCAGCGGTGACCCTCGAAGGCAAATTCAAACCGGCGTTCATTCTCAATAGCGATTTTTAGTTCGTCATAAGTCGAAGCGGTGGTTGGCTCCAGGCCAGCCCTGGCCCGGATCACATCGATGTTTCCCTGTATTTCGGTAATATCGCCGTTCGTGTATGCTCCTGCTTCAGCCTTAATAAGATACATCTCAGCCAGTCGGATCACAAGGACCGGGTCTGATCCCTCTACCAGTTCCATGTATTTAATGCAATAAGGATCCCCAACGGTATCAAAAGCAACCGATGCATCAAACCGCAATGAATCAGCAAAATCCCAGCTCCCTATAAGGGTATCTGAAGGGGCGATCTCATATCGTCCGGTGAGGGTCCTGGGCATAAAATATTCGGCGAGGCGGTTTTTATCCTGGGCGCTGAATACGATCTGAAAAATTCTTTCGCTGTTATCGCTGCCGGAATAAAGCGAAGAATAAGGGCTAGCAAGTGAAAAGCCTCCGCTTTCTATGACCTCATCCGCTTTATCTGCAGCCATACCAGCGTATTCATTTTTATTTTCTGCATGGAACCGGGTCAGATATACCCTGGCCAGGAGTGCAGCGGCCGCATATTTATTCGCCCTGCCCGCAGTCATAGAGACGGGATCCGGCAATTTTGACTGTGCAGCCACGAGATCGTCAATAATCTGGTCATAAACCTCAGCCGCTGTATTGCGAGGCTGGTCAATATTTTCCACATTCAGGGTAGGCTCCGTTTTGATGGGTACCCCGCCGAAATACGTCAGCAGGTTAAACTGGAATAAAGCCCTCATGAACAAGGCTTCTCCTTCAAACATGTTGCGCTCATTTTCGGTAAGGTCACCGATACCGGGCAGAGCGGACAGTATGTTATTCACCCTGTTTATTCCATCATAAGCTCCGGTCCACATGCCATCAATGATCCCGTTATCTATGGAGACTTCATGACTGGCAACCTGTGAATAATCCATATTAGTCCCGGTCCATACCAGGTTATCGGCAGAGAGATCACCCAGGATCACCCTGTTGCGGCCATAAATACCCGCCTGCTGGAAGGCATCATAAGCGCCATAGATGGCTTTTTCAACACCTGACTTGTCTTTAATGGCAACATCTGAGGAAATAGCATCGGTTGGCTGGATATCGAGCATTTTATCGCAGGAAACCAGCAGGATCGAGCTCAGAACGATGATATATTTTATTGTTTTCATAGTTACAATAGATTTGGGATTAGAAACCGATATTTAAGCCGACCATGACAATTCGTGACTGCGGGTAAGTAAAGAAGTCGGTACCCAATATGATGTTGTCATTTCCATAGTAGTTAACCTCCGGGTCCATGCCCTTATAGGTCGTAAAGGTGTAAAGGTTCTCGCCGGTCAGATATATCCGGGCAGATTTCATTTTGATTTTGCCAATCAGTTCCTTCGGGAAATTATATCCCAGTGTCACATTTTTTATCCTCATATAGGAACCGTTTTCAATAAATCTTGAAGATTTGTACATATCGCCAACCCTGGGTTGATTGGTAATATCACCGGGATTTTTCCACCTGTCGATCATTTCCTTAGTCTGGTTATCATCGCCGGATGCAGATTCAAGGTAGAGAAATGACCCGTTGAATATATCGTTACCGGAGACCCCTTGCAGGAACAGCGACAGGTCAAAGTTCTTATAACTGAATGTATTGGTGATTCCATAGGTAAAATCAGGATTCGGGTCGCCGATCTTTGTCCAGTCTTCAGAATTGATCACACCGTCATGATTGATGTCATCGTAAACAAGGTCACCGGTTGTCGGGTCGACACCGAGGCACCTGTAATTGTAGAAGATCCCGATAGGTTCACCTTCAATGACCCAGTTGCCGCCGCGGCCCTGGTCGGCGATCGGCTGACCTTCGTACAATTTAGTCACTTTGTTACGGTTGATGGCAAAAACAATGGACGTGTTCCATTTGAATGCCTTTACAAGGTTCTCGGTATTCAGTGCCAGTTCAAATCCTTTATTCTCAAGTTCGCCGATATTATCATAAATGGAAGTGAACCCTGTCGATGGGGGCAGCGGCCTGGCAAGCAGCAGGTCCTTGGTTCGGTTATAATAAAGATCAGCTGTCAGGGCAATCCGGCTGCTGAACATGGCCACATCCAGGCCAAAGCCTGTCTGCAGGGTTGTCTCCCATTTCAGGTCAGGATTTGGCAATTGAGTCGATGCGATACCGGGATTATCCTCATAATCATAGGAACCATAGTACAAGCCAAGTGATGCAAAATCAGGTATGCCGTCATTTCCAGTGACACCGATACTTGCCCTCAGCTTCAGTTCATCCAGTTTGCCTGCATTTTCCATGAATTTTTCTTCCGTCATACGCCAGGCAATTGAAGCTGCCGGGAAGAAACCATACTTGTTGTTCGCGCCGAATTTGGAAGATCCATCAGCCCGGGCAGTGACAGTGGCCACATACTTATACTTGTAATTGTATTTGAATTGCCCGAAAAACGAGTTCAAGGCCCGGTCGAGGGATGTGGCGGAAGCCGCCCGGATTGTAGCTGCTGATTCGATATACTGGAAGTTTTCGTTCGGGAAATTAATGGCTTCTATGTACGTGGTCCGGTTGGCATACTTTTCAAAGCTGTACCCGGCCAGCAGGTCCAGGTTGTGCATTTCCTTGAAAGATTTAACATACTGCAGGACATTGTTGCCGACCATATTGCTGGCATAACTTGTGCCTTCAATGCCGAGGCCATTGTACTTAGCCCCCTGCCTTGTCGTAATCGGATCGTATTCATGTTCCCGCAGGTTATAAACGTCGATATTCCATTTGCTGGTAAAAATAAATCCATGTAGGAATTTAAATTCCAGGTAGACATTTCCGCTGGAACGGTTGGTATAAGCCACATTCTTGGTTTCGTTGATGATGGCGACCGGGTTGGCGTACGGTCCCATTTCATTGTAGGTACCATCTTCATTATACACCGGGAAAATAGCCGGGATAGACATGGCATTGGGCAATGGGCCGTTGGTGGTCTGGTCGCCTTCGACACGCTGGTTTGTCGAATAGACCATATACGCCCCTCCACCGATGGTCAGGTTGTCAAGCAGTTTATGGTCAACGCTCAGTTTGCCGGAATAGCGGTCAAAATCGGTCGATTTAACGGTCCCTTCCTGGTTGTAATAGCTGCCTGAGATGTACAAGCGGGTTTTCGCATTACCGGTACTAACAGCCAGCTCGGTGTTCGATGTCGGGGCAACCTGCAATATTTCGTCCATCCAGTCGGTATCGATGCCCTGCACATCCGTGCCCTTGTATTCATTCCATTCCTGGGCGTTCATCATGGGAATGATCCGTTCCCGGGGCAAGGTCTGCCAGCCGAACATCGTATTCAGGTTGACATTGGTTTGCTGATAACTTCCTCTCTTTGTTGTAATAAGGATGACCCCGTTGGATGCCCGCGCACCATATATTGACGTGGCCGAAGCATCCTTAAGGATGGTCATCTGCTCGATGTCGTTGGGATTGAGATCACTAAGGGCATCGATCTCCTGGCCGAGATAGCTGATCTGGGAGTAGTCGCCCGTAATGGCTGGAATTCCATCGATGATAATCAGCGGTTGGTTGGTGGCATTGATGGAACTTCCTCCACGGATTTTAATAGAATTCTGGCCACCGGGGGTACCAGAGTTCTGGTTGACGGACACACCGGCCGATTGGCCCTGCAAAACGCCATCAACAGTCCGCATCGGGATGGACTTGATGTCATCTGATTTGACTACGCCAAAGGACCCTGTGATCAGTTTCCTGCTGTCGGAGCTATAGCCCAGCACAACAACTTCTCCGAGATCAATTCGTTCTTCCGTCATTTCACAATTGATCTCCCTGCGGCCGTTGATCTCTACTTCCTGCTTCACCATCCCAACGAAAGAAAACACCAGGACTCCATTGGATGGTGCGGTAATTGAGTACCTGCCACTGACATCCGTGACGGTCCCTATGGTTGTGCCCCGCACCATGACGGTGACACCGGGAACCGGTTGCCTGTCTTCAGCAGAGGTGACTTTACCCGCAATGGGTATGTCCTGGGCCTGTAACAAGCCGGCAAGTAAAGTGAACAACATTAAAAAAAAGTAAGTTTTTTTCATACCTTATGTTTTTTGGTTTATTGCTATTCAAGGGTTGTAAAGGTGACTTTAACCGGTGTGATGTCCAGGCGGATATCCGACACTGTGAAGTGGTCTTCTTCATCTTTATCCATGTAGTACCCCTGGCTTTCAGGTTTTTTGGAGAATGTCAGGAGGAAACCGGTCCCGTCTCCTGTGAAGCTGATGTTGCTGACGCTCCGGCTTCCCTTATTATCGATCAGGTTGTAGGTGATGATATCCTGGAATGAATCGCTGCTGGGCGACAGAATGCCTCCAAGGCAGATATTTTCCCGGCTTGTGCTTTCATTGCCGACAGTAGCTTTCTTTCCTTCTTCCGGAATGATTATTTTAGTGGCCGGAAGGAAAGTATCCCCCTGCTCAAGATAGCTGATCGACAGATCTGTGACTTCCGGCAGCTCACCTTTCATCGCAAGTGTTGCGTTAGTCGCATCCATGATGGTGACGCCACCGGTTCCTGTTACCTGGATTGTCCGGTCCGCAGCAGAATAAATGAGGGCTGTGTTTTCATCCACGCCAAAAGCCATCGTATATCTATCCCTGGATTGCATCAATGCGATGATTGTCCTTCCCAGCCTGGCCCGTGCGGTAAAATGCTGGTCGATGATGCCTTCCGGGAAAAAGCCCAGTCCGCGTGAAATCAGCAGTGCATCGGTATCTTCGTTATCCGGCCCGTTATCATAGATGATCTTCATCTGCAGCGCGCCAAGGCTGGTTCCGTTGCCGATCATCACATCGCTCATCAGTGCAGCCCCCGCGCTTGTCCCGCCAATGACACCGCCTCCTTCGTAAACGTTCCATATGGCTTCCAGAACCGGTGTCCGGCTCCCATCCGCTTTAAAATGAGTCCTCGTCACACGCATCTGGTCGCCGCCTGAAAACCATACGCCGGTGCAGCTCCGTACCAGCGCCGCCAGCTTTTCGTCATTTGCATTACCGGCCCATGTCGATTCATCGACATCAGGAGTAGTCTCATCATCCAGTTCAGAGATGGGGATCAGGTGTACATTTTCAGGCTTTACTCCGTAAGTGCCAAGCACGTCCCGCATAAAGGTGTACGACTCATTTACCCAACCTCCCGCCGTGGGAATGATTGCAAATACAGCCTTTTCCGGGCCACCTGCAAGTTCAACCAACCGGCTGTAAGCCGCTTTATTGGATGGGTTCAACCCTCCTCCCGCTATCACAAGGCTTCCTTTTGACTGGCCAATCGATAAAAAATTCAGGAGACAAAAAATGACACAAAGGGAAAGTTTGGTTTTCATTTAAAAAGGTATTTTTATGTTTGGCTTCAATGATCAAACTTATTGATATTTTTGATATTTTGAAAGCTTCTTCCGGATATTTTTTGATCTTTTTCATACAAAAAGGTTATCTGTTCTGAGTATTCCCGGACAAGTTATCTTTTATAATTTTGTAGCCCAATTCACACGTCATGCTCACAATCATAAAAAATGCCGAAGTTCTTTCGCCCCAACCACTTGGAAAAAAAGATGTGTTAATGTCTTTTGACAAGATCGTGGCAATAGAGGATCACATTGACCTGCCCGCATCAATGAAAGTGAACCTTGTGGATGCTTCGGGTCTCACACTGGTACCGGGATTGATTGATGCCCATGTGCATATCGCAGGAGCCGGCGGGGAAGGCGGCCCGTCGTCGAGGACCCCGGAGCTCAGGTTGAGTGACATGATCTCTGCCGGTGTGACCACTGTTATTGGATGCCTTGGCACCGACGGTTTTACCCGCAGCGTAGAAAGTGTGCTCATGAAAGTGAAATCCCTCAGGGCGGAAGGCGTCTCAGCCTGGATGTATTCAGGGGCTTACCAGGTCCCGGTACCATCCATCACCGGGGATTTTGCCCGGGATATAGCCCTCATAGAAGAGGTGATCGGTGTTGGAGAAGTAGCCGTTTCCGACCACCGGTCGTCCTGCCCGTCTGTCAGTGAACTGGTCAGGGTAGCAGCCCATGCCCGCGTAGCGGGGATGATCGGCGGAAAAGCCGGTATTGTGAACATCCATCTGGGTGATGCCAGGGACCCGTTCAGGCCGCTTTATGAAGCCGTTGCTGCCAGTGAGCTTACGCTCAAGCAATTCTTCCCAACTCATATCAACAGGAATGATTATATTTTTGAAGATGCCAAGGTTTATGGAAAGCTGGGTTATGTAGACATTACAACAAGTTCGTATCCTTATTATACCGATGAAGAGATAAAACCTTCCACCGCCTTGCGTCTGCTCCTGGAAGCCGGTGTGCCCTTGGAAAATATTACGTTCACCTCTGATGCTTGCGGCTCTCTGCCGGGATTTGACCCGAAAACCGGGGAGCTCGTCAAACTGGAGACCGGACTGCCTTCGGCCAACCTGAGGGAATTGAGAGACGCTATCTTAACTGAAAATATCCCGCCTGAAAAAGCCTTTCAGGTGCTGACATCCAACCCGGCAAAGATCCTCAGGCTCAAGAGAAAAGGAAAAATCGAAAAGAGTATGGATGCCGATATCCTTCTCCTTGACCGGGACTATAATTTGCATACGGTCATTGCCCTGGGAGCAATTGTTATGGCAGAAGGCGTCCTGCTTAAAAAAGGTTCATACGAAAATTCGGGGCATTGAATTATTATTACAACCTGGCAGGAATGATTGATGATGGCATGTACTCAAATAGCTTTATTATAGGTTAATATGCAGGAAATTTCGTTATAAAATCCAAAAAATCTCTAAAAATATTTAAACCAGTAACCGTAATGAATTGGATTGAAAAACTTGACGGCAACGTAATTGTCTGTGATGCAGAAGGAATTATTATTTACATGAATGAAACGGCCATCCGGAATTATGAAAAAGACGGAGGAGCAGCACTGATTGGCAGGAACCTGATGGATTGCCATAACGAAACTTCCCGGAACAAGATTCGCGAGATCATGACCACGCATCAGAAGAATGTTTACACGATCGAGAAACGTGGCCGAAAAAAGATCATTTACCAGACACCCTGGATGGAAGATGGAACATTTAAAGGGATTGTTGAATTGTCGCTCGAAATCCCTTTTGAAATGCCGCATCATAATAGGGACTGATTACCGGCTTATCTTTTCCGGGTAATTGCCGGCATCCGAAAAACTTCTGATTCCTCGTAACGGGATGCAATAGCAATCCGGGTGCCGTTGGCATGAGGAGTAAACAAATCGTGTACAATTTGAGGGTGATTGTTTTGTGCAGAAAGGTGCGATAAGATCAGCAGATTCAGGAATGGTGCGCGATTCCGGTTAAAGATCTCAAGTGCCTGGATGTTGGAGAGGTGCCCTTCGCCTCCGCGGATTCGTCGTTTCAGAAATAGCGGATAACGGCCTTCTTCCAGCATCGTTACATCGTAATTTGCTTCAAGGAAAGCGGCATGACACTGCGAAAACTGATGCATCAACTGTTCGCATGCCTCGCCAATGTCCGTGAAAACGCCTGCGGTAATACTGTTTCCAGTCACCGTGAAGCTGTGCGGATCGGCGGCGTCGTGCGGTTTGGAAAAGGGATTCACCGTCAGGCTGCCGAAGCGCAGGGATTCATGGGCTGTAAAATGGTTTACAAGCTTTGGGTCGAGTCTCAGCCTGCTGTTCATGAGTGTTGCAGGCGTAATATAAACCGGTATCCTGTGTTTTCTTGAAAGTACTTCCACGCCTTGAATATGGTCTGAATGTTCGTGAGAGATCAGTATGGATCTTACCTTACTCAGGGACAATCCTAGCCGTGCCATGCGGCGCTCGGTTTCACGGCAGGAAATGCCGGCATCAATCAGAACGGCATCATGATCGTTGCCGACATAATAGCAGTTGCCGTTGCTGCCAGAATTGAGTGAGGCGAGAACGAGTTGAGTCATGGCGGCAAAGATCGGGAAAAACGTGATTGATTGCCATTAGAAGGAAATCTTCATGGATATCAAATCGCGGATGATTTATCTTTCTGCCAGGTCGTATCTCAGCCCAATCCTGAAATTGAATTTATCTTCCAAATAAGGATTGCCAATTAACCAGCCTTCCGAATTGTACGATGCAGTGATCATAGTGGAGAACCCTTTGCCGATTGCATATTTTGCCTGCAAATCCAATGCTCCGCCAAAGTTTCCGTTATTATCATAAAAACTCTGATTTTCAGGTTGTGACCAAAGATGTAACGTGCCTCCCAGATCGACGGATTTCTTCCTGAATGGTTTAATATCATAGATTCCATATTGTAAACCAAAAAATCCCTTTTCATGGTTGTTGTAATTATGAACCGCGAAAAGCTGATTATAAGATTTTACCCTGAATGGAATAAATAATGCAATATCATTGCCGAAATGAGTAGGACTATATTGCATGAATGCGTTGAAACTAAATGCTGAGCCAATCTCAAACCTGTTTAACATAAATATGGCCGGATTAGCAAAATTGAGCAATGCCAGGTTTTTTTGTTTTTTCAGGTATTCCTGTCCTTCTTCTGAAAGATCACTATATCCTAACCTGCGGTTGACTCCTTCTCCTTCAGGAAACGGATCCCGCTCCGTATAGGGTGCCTCCGGGTTGAACATATCGTTGATCCATGCCGTCAGGTCCGCCCCTGCATAATCCCTGTAATAAGGATCTTTATCCTCATTCTCCGGTGCGATAACTTTTACAGAATCGCTTTTTGCACTTGTTGAGAAATGGAAATAGTCCCAGACATAATACGCATTATAGAGATAAAATGGATTTTTATAAAAGGTTCTTTGGTAATAAAAGTCCTGGATAACATTCACTTGCGTCAGATAGGTTTCTGACTGGACCCCGCTTACATACGAATATAGTAAACTGTTCAGCTTGTCACTCTTTAATAGAGTAAGATCTTCATCTGTCAATCCGTAAACGGTTCCATCCCATCTGTTAAATATCCAGTTTCCATTCAAGGCCGGCTGGTTATTTACACCGAGAACAGAGCGGTGAAATTCCTCGTGAGTATAGACGCCAAGTGGGATCGGAAGCTCGCTTCCAAATTTTGAAAAAGCCAGCCCAAGCACATATTTAAGTCCGTAATTAGCAATTTTCCCTCCTGTGGTGTTCTTCTCATTTTTAATGATCAGGTCACCCAGTTCATCAATACCCCAAAAGCTCAGATCATAAAGATCGTTCGACAATTCTACGGATTGATTCATTGACGGGAACTTTGCTTCAGACTGGAAGTTTTGAGGAAAATCAAGTATGGACAATGAAAGCCTTAATTTGTAAATGGTGGAATCCTGTGCACTTATGATTTGAAATAAAAATACGAAAGCGTAGAGCAAAAATGCTTTTTTTTTCATGGTTTACAGTTTTATTAGATAAAAGGAAAAAAGTTTTACAGATTCGTATTTATATATAGATATTATTTCGATGCTTATAAATACAAATCATGCAAAACAATTGAATAACTTAGCTAAAATCGACAACAAATGAAAGGTTGAATTGTTCAAATTTTATTATCGGGCAGGACGAAATAAAAGTCTATTATTGTTAGTTAGATAATCCTGCTGTCTGTGACATAAGAGATTATTAATTTTTTTAGAAATGATACTTTTTGACTTTATAATTATAATAACCAAATAAAGTAATACTATGCTCAATTTTGATTTTCATAATCCCACGAGGATTTTTTTTGGAAAAGACAGGCTCAGCGTGATTGATAAAAACGTCCCCGCTGATGCTAACATATTGATCACTTATGGGGGCGGAAGCGCCATAAGGAGCGGACTCCTCGGCAACGTCAAAAAAGCGCTGGGCAACCGGAAAATGTTTGAATTCGGGGGGATAGAGCCCAATCCCAGGTATGAAACGCTCATGAAAGCGGTTGAAGTGGTGCGCAGCGAGAATATAGGTTTTATCCTCGCCGTTGGCGGAGGCTCAGTTATCGACGGCACAAAGTTCATCTGCCTGGCAACTTATTACCCGGGAGATGCCAGGGAATTGCTCAAATTCGGCCGTGGCCGCATCACGTCTGATGTAGTGAAAAAAGTCGTGCCTTTCGGTGCTGTGTTAACATTGCCTGCAACAGGATCCGAGATGAACAGCGGCGCCGTGGTCAGTTACGGGCATGGTAAATTCCCGGTGATGAGCAATATCACTTATCCTTATTTCTCCATCCTGGATCCAACCCTGACCTTTACGCTCCCCAGTATCCAGGTCGCCAACGGAATAGTCGACACCTTTGTCCATACCACGGAGCAATACATGACTTATCCGGTCGATGCCCGCCTTCAGGACAGGATGGCGGAAGGGATCATGAAAACGCTGGTGGAGATCGGTGAAACGACGATCAACGAACCGGAAAACTATGATGCCCGTGCCAACCTGGTCTGGTGCTCAACAATGGCGCTGAATGGGATCATCGGTGCCGGCGTCCCGCAGGACTGGGCCACACATATGATCGGCCACGAACTCACGGCCCTTTTCGGCATCGATCATGGCCAGACACTGGCGATCATTTATCCCGCAATCATGGAAGTTTGCCGCGAACAAAAGCGGGCCAAAATCCTCCAGTATGCCGAACGGGTCTGGAATATTGAGGTAGCCGATGAAGAAGAAAAGATCGACCTGGCCATAAAAAAAACACGGGAGTTTTTCGAAAGCCTCGGGCTCAGGACACGTCTTTCACAATATGGCGTCACGGCCGATAAGATCCCGGTCATCGTAGACCAGTTAAAAGAACACGGTCGGACATCACTCTCCGAGACAGGCCAGGTAACGCCGGAGGTTAGCAGGAAGATTCTGGAGACTGCGTTTTAACCGGGTGATCGGCTTTACCGATTTTTAATTCGTAATATGAGAAACACCCCAGGGTTGCCAGACAGATTGTTATTTATTGATACGGAGACAGGCGGACTGGATCCGGACAAACATTCGCTCTTATCACTGGCTATGGTGATCTGGGAAGATATGGAGATCGTTGATTCTCAGGAGATCCTGATCAATGATGGAATACTTTCCGTTACGGAAGAAGCATTGTCGATCAACGGGATTGATTTGGAAAAGCATAAGCAATCAGCGATTTCCTATTCACAGGCGATGGAAAAAACGTTGTCATTTATCGGAAAGCATTTTCCCGGGCAGGGAAAAATTACGTTAGCCGGGCATAATGTTCATTTTGATGCAGATTTTCTGAAACGCTTCTTTTATGCCAATAGCAAAGATTTCAGCGAATTCTTCTCGCACAGGATCATCGACACATCTTCGATCCTGCATTATCTCTACCTGGCTGGTCGCATAAAACAAAGGGCAATCTCATCCGATGAAGCCTTTGACCTTTTTGACATTAAAGTTGAAGGTAGACACACGGCGATAGGTGATGCCAATGCTACGGCAAAACTTTTTACGGCGTTACTGTCTTTCATCCGGGATAAAAACTACATTTGAAGATTAAATAACCCTGATTCATATTTAAAAATAAAATAATGGCACAGCAATATTTAGATCATTCAAAAGCAATTTTAACTTCCCATCGCTCAAATTTCAAAGGAGGAAGCAAAGGTTCGGGGATCATCTCCCTGTTTGGATATCAAAACGAATATGATCTCAGGGAAGGGTATCCATTGCTGACCACAAAAAAAATGGCCACCAGGTCCATGTTTCATGAAACCATATGGTTCCTGCGCGGGGATACGAACATTAAATACCTTGAAGACAACAACGCCCCGATCTGGAGGCCTGACTCCTTTCAGGACAATCTTCCAAAGATGGTTAAAGCAGGTGTCTTTCCGGATGGTCTTGTGAAGTATTCTCCCGATTGGGATAAAGCCATGGAAGAATATGGACAACGGATCAGGGAAGATGCTGAATTTGCGGAAAGATGGGGAGATGCAGGGCCGATCTATGGCAAACAGTGGAGAAGATGGGAATATTTTGATCATGAGAAAGGGACCTTTGTTGAAATTGATCAGCTGGGAAAAATGATTGCAGGTCTTAAAAAGAAACCAACAGGGAAAAAACATATTGTGGATTCTTGGAATCCCGGTGATACCCCCAGGATGTCGTTGCCTCCCTGCCATGTTCTTTACCAGGCTACTGCAAATGAAGAGGGAGAGCTGGAATTACAGCTTTACCAGAGAAGTTGTGACCAGTTTTTAGGTGTCCCTTTTAATATTGCCAGTTATGCTGCGCTCACCCAGATCATTGCGCAGGAAGCCGATATGGTCCCGAAAACATTTATCCACACGTTTGGCGATTCGCATTTTTATACCAGCATCGGAAAGAGAACCCAATGGTACAAGGGTAACTTCAAAGAAGTACAGCAAAGAATAAGAAGTGTTTCGAAAAGAGAAGATTATCTTGATGTGATTGCCTGGATTGACAAAAATGCCCCCAGTGACGGAAATGAAGAAAAATATGATCACGTCACGGCCATACTCGAGCAAATGTCGAGAGAGCCCAGGCCCCTGCCAAAACTGCATATTGCAAAAAAACCTTTTGATCAGTTGACCATTGATGATTTTGTCGTAGAAAATTATGATCCCCATCCTCCGATAAGAAGGAATATGTGCGTGTAAACAATACAACTTGTTTATCAGTAAGGATTTAGAATCCAGTGGCTTTATCAATGATGATTCTATCCCGGTTGGTCGGGTTCATATAGGTCTACTCTATATCATCCGGGAATCAAATCAAGGCGTTGTAATAAATGAAACGGATAAGATGTCGGCGGACTGGATAGATAAAAAAGATCTTTTTGAATATTACGAAGAAATGGAAACCTGGACCAGGATTGTAATTGAATTTCTTACTTGAATTTGATAACAATGCTGTGAATTTTGCGTACCTTCTTAACATTATTCACTTTACCGCTTCTCACCATCGCAGTTTTACTAAGCTCAGCAGCCAGTGCCAGTGGCCGGGTAAATAAACTGGCATTGGGAGTGGGTATAGGTTATAGCTATACCCCCGTTCTGTTTAGTGAAGATGGATCTTCCTTTATTATCCGACTAATACACGTGTTTGGAAAGCAAAATTCCACCAGATTCACGCAGATTTCTTATTTGAGCATTCTCCTTATGGTTCCAGGGGGTTTTTGGCATGGGAGGGTACATTCCGGTTAAAGAGAAAAACCTGATCAGCATCGAATGCAATGTCAGGTTTGGATTGCAGAAAGTCACGGTAAACCTGAATCATTCATGGGAAGCCAGAATGGCAGCTGTTCAGTTTATCCTGGGCTATTTGAGGCGGATTTAAGAGTAATTCCCGATATAAAGGATCAATGATCAAAATATGAAAAAGATACAGGTACTACTCTCCATTCTTCTGATTACAAAATTCCTCTCGATCCTGCAGGGCTAGTACATGGGCACATCAGCATTTGGTGCCTATAACGGAAACTATTACCTGACCGGGATCACTGCCACTTTACAAGGCCTGTTTTCATTCAATACGTTAACACACGAACATGATCGGGGCGATTTATGAACCGGGAGCCAATGGGATTGTGGCTGATGCCATCGAATTCGGGATCTCACCGAATACTGTCACAGACCGGGAAAGTGACACCTGAAGTCAGCCGGAAAATACTTGAGGCAGCGTTTTAGTTGAATTCTGTGCTTAAATCCATCGGGCGAATGATTCTTTTGAACTATTTACTCGACAAAAATGTTGTGCTTTATAAATTTTAAAAAATGGAAATAAACATCTGGTTCTGGATAGGGTTCAACGCTTTCATCATCTTAATGTTAGCTCTCGACCTCGGAGTTTTTCACCGAAAAGCCCATGAGGTCAAATTTAAGGAAGCCATAATCTGGAGTGCGATATGGATCGGCCTGGCAATGGTTTTTAACCTGGGAATCTATTACTATTTTGGAAAAGTCAGCGCCGTCGAATTTCTTACAGGCTATATCGTTGAGAAATCATTAAGTGTTGACAATATATTTGTCTTTGTTTTGATATTCAGCGCATTCGCAGTGCCGGCAGCCTACCAGCACCGGGTGCTTTTCTGGGGAATCATCGGCGCTTTGATCATGAGGGCCATCTTTATTTTTGCCGGAGTGGCGCTTATCAATCAGTTTCACTGGATCATATATGTCTTCGGGATCTTCCTTCTTTATACAGGGGTAAAGATCGCCATCAATAAAGGCACCAAGATCAATGTCGAAAATAACCGGATGCTTAACCTGTTCCGAAAGTATTTTCCTGTGACAAATTCCTATCACGGAAGCAAATTCATCACAAAGATCGATGGAAAGAAATTCGCCACACCCCTGATGTTGGTGTTGATCCTGGTTGAAACCACCGACCTGATCTTTGCGGTCGATTCAATCCCTGCCATCTTAGCCATCACCGACAATCCATTCATCGTCTACACATCCAATGTTTTTGCCATCCTGGGGCTTCGGTCGCTGTATTTCGCACTGGCAGGGATATTAAAGTACTTCCATTTCCTCCACTACGGCCTGGCCGCCATACTGGTCTTTGTAGGTATCAAGATGCTGATCACGGATTTCTATAAGTTTGATCCTTTTGTTTCGTTGGGGATCATCGGAGCGATCCTAACGGTAAGCATCGTGGTATCGGTTCTGAAACCGGCAAAAAATAGCTGATCTTTCCGATATCCAGAAGAGGTAAATAAAAAACTACCTACCCTGAATTCAGGGTAGGTGGTTGATTTTGTAGTGGGCCCACCTGTTTTAATTTCTATTCTCTTTAATTCTCCTTATCTCTCTTAAATACCTCAAAAATAGACAAATATAAAAATATTTCCCCTTATAAAAAATATAACCACGGAAATAAAGAGAATATAAAAGCACTTCTCGTTTTACTTATGTTTTACCAACTTTCATATGCACCTGTAAATAGTAAATGAGCCTGTTAGAGTGACATATGTGCTTTTCCTACCGGTAACGTTAGGACTGATGATATTAATATGGGCATCAATTCAGGTAAAATAATGCATGCATTATTTTAATTAACCGGGTCATCGCTGAGCTTATACGGTGATCCCAGGTTAACGCAATCTATCGAGATTATATAACCTATATCTCGATGTGAGCTAATTCTGAGAGGGACAAGTGAAACCGAGATACCGGGGTCAATGATAAAAACAACTAACAAGGTATAAGCTGATTGACTGGAGCCAGGCTTGACGAAGGGTAAATTGATCGGGGAAGGGTTCCGTCTAGCAAAATTTACCCGAACCAGGAATATGGTTAATCTTCGGTTTCCAGGTCTTTGATCCCAAGTGGGTCTTCGTTCATGTCCACTAACCGGGTTGAAGGGATCGAATTCAAATAACGATCGACCACCTTTCCAATGACGGTGTTGATATATTCTTCCCTGGCGGTTTGATCATTGCATTTTTCCCATTGGATTCGAGGAATAGGCATCGGTTCTGCCGGAAATTTGATAACAGTTTCTAAACGGCAATTATCCTTTCGATCTCGCTTAAAAGTAAGGATTTGGAAATAATTCAAACCTTCCCGGTCTTTGAACTGGAGTACCAAGGCGACCTTATCGAAGTTGATCACTGATTTCGCCTCGATACCCGTTGACCCAATTGATTCTAAAAACTTAACGTTGATTATTTCCGACACATCGAAATAGTCATCCTTATTTTCCTGGGTCAGGAGAGAGTCCCGGAACTCTTTCCTGGCAAAATCGAGTACAAAGTCCTCTCGCTTATAAAGCTCATTTCTAAACTCGAAAAATATAAGTAGCTCAATATCATATACAAAACCTGAACCTTCGTTTTGGATTGCCAGGTAAAGAGTCCAAACGTCTTTTTGAGCAGGAAAGAGGATTGTTAAGTTTGTGTTTGGAGAGGCTGATTTAGTTATCATCCTGTTAATCATTAGGTTAGGATGATAAAATTAAATATTTAATCTAAATTCAATATTTAAAGTTTTCATTAAGGAACTTTTTATCCTTTTAAAATTTTCAATTTCAAACTATTCTCTTTTAATCTTTGAAGCCAATAATTCAGTGACACTAATATCCTATCTTTGATAGTTAAAAAATAAAGGATATGAATATTATCGATGATAAAATTATTCGGAATATAAATAAAGGTCGTTGTTTTGTGTTTTTAGGATCAGGCCCTTCATGTGAAATTGGGTATCCTTCCTGGAGAAGACTTGCAGAAGATACATATTCATATTTAAAAGATAAAATGCATTTAGAGGTTGATAAAGATTCCTATGAAAAATACTTATCAATGAATAAACTTCCGGAAATCTTTCAACTTTTCCAAGAATCCATTGGTGATCGAAATAAACTTGTTGATATTATCAAAATTGTTGTCGAACCAAAGGTAAAGAAAAATGGTAATATTTATAACACCTTGGCTAATTGGCCATTTGCTTGCTATTTAACAACAAATTTCGATAATGAAATTTATAATCATTTATCAAAAATTGGCAAAAACTATCCGACTCTTAGGAATAATAGAGAAGATTTTTTTGCAATTCGTGATGGCATCAATTCCTTAATCTATAAAATTCATTCTGATCTCGACCATGTTGAAGAAGTAGTAATCACATCGGAAGACTACAGAAAATTTTATATAGAAGATTCAAAAGCTTATTTCCGTGATAAAATCAGACAAATATTTGAAATCTTTGATGTGATTATTATTGGGCATAGCCTTACAGATCCTGATATTAATTACATACTGCAGGTTGCAAAAAAGACTGGTTCACCAATTAATCCGATATATATGTTCCTCGCAAATGCAACTAAAGCCGAGGAACAGGAGTATTTCCAAAAATATAATATTCAAATCATCGGATATAGAGATGTAGATGGAAGCCATATGAAATTGCGTAGGCTTTTATCAACGTTGGATAAATTTATAATTTCACCATCAAAGGAAAAAATAACGCATAATGATTTGGATCAAGGCCAAAGTAAAAGTGAAATTGCATCTTCACTGTATCTGCATAGAATTTTACAATCCTCTCGAGTAGAATTGGGATATCCTACTTTAATATTATCATCATTGCCAAAAAACGATGAAGTAGAAATAGAGTATAAAGACATTATTAAAGCTCAACCTATTATTCTAGTAGTTAATAGTAAGAATAAAGAAATTATTTTGAATGAACTAGAAACTCTTGTAAATGAAAAACTAGTTGAAAAGAATAATGATAAATACAGGATATCATTATAAGGTCAAGAACAAGTAGACGAATGTAAAAATATAAGGGAAGTTGAGAAAAGACAGGCATTCGAGCAATTTACTGGTGATTTAAAAAATGCGTTGCCAAGTATTAGTGAAGATCAATTAAAAAACTGTGTTAGATTAGCAGAGCATTGCCTTTCAATTACTTTTGAAAGTCGAGGATTAACAATTGCAAAAAAAATATTTTCCGCTCAATCTGCTTCCTCAAACGAATTATCGGACATTTTTAAAGGGATTTCATTTACAGCTAGTCAAATAGATGATATTGATTTGCGATTGGCATTCATTGATACAATGCATGGATTTATTATTAAGCCTAATTCACCTCAGAGCAAGTATCTCACATCACTTTCACAAGGATTTTTCTTATTTCATATGATTGGACTCGATCCAAAACTTTCAAATTTTAAATTAGATGTCTTTGCGAAAACATTTTGGATAGTTGATTCAAACGTGCTACTGCCACTTATTGCAAAAGGTTCTGCCAATAATGAATATGCGATTGAATTAATCAATATACTAATTAAGTCAGGTGCTAATCTTTATACAACTGAAAAGATTCTTCAAGAAACAATGGAACATTTTAGTTGGGCAAAAAATTTTATATTAAATAATAGAATTGATTCAATCGAGTTCTTAGAAGCTGCTTTACTTAAAGGTAGTTATAAACAGAATCTCTTTCTTGATGGTTATATTAGATCCTCTGTGAGTGGTTATATTTCCTCCTTTGATGAATATTTTGATTTTTTGTTTGAGGAAGATGCCGATCCTTTCAGGAAAGTTGTTGAAGAATATTCGATAAATGTGTTGGATATCCAAGAAATAGCAGGTTTCGACAAAAAAGATTGGAGCGATGTTGAAACTGCTAAAGCAATTATCCAAAAATCAAGAGAAGATTCAGGAACTTACAGATCAGATTTACAAGTGACTGCCGAAGCAGAAATAAAAATTATCATAACAAGATTAAGAGAAAAGATATATAAACTCCATGATGAATTCGACTTTGACAGAGTATATTTTATTTCTCAAAGCAGAATTCTCGATTTCGCTTTTAATGATGATAAAAAAATAATCACATGGGTCCCTGAAGCAGTTTACACTTATGTTTCGAATCTGCCAGGACAAAAAGTTGATCCGGAAATTTTACATAAGTGTATGCTCGTGGATTTCTATTATGCCGGAGTATCATTTATTGATAAAGAATCTTACACTAGATTTTTCGGAACAACAATAGACCAAGCGAAAGCTTCTTATCAAAAAGAAAAAGAGAACTACATTCAATCTGTTGAGAAAATCAACATTACAGATCTTGACAAGAAATTTGATCGAATCCCGGATTTAGAAAAACCCTTCTTTATTCGTCAAATGAGTTGGACGATCCTTGAAGATACAAGATCAAGGCTTGACTATGTAGAGAAAATTGCAAAGGAAGCAACTGAGCAGGTGAAAGTTTTAGAAACTGAAAAAAATAGAAATTGGAAGATTAAGGAAATATCAATTGAAAAACAAGAAAAGGCAAGGATAAGACATTTGACAGATCTCAAACATCAAAGAAAGAGAAAAAAACAGGCAAAAAAAAGGAACAAGAAAAAGAAATAATTATTATTGTCAATGCAGAGATTTTGTCTATCGGCACAATATTTTGCATGAAGACATCAATCTAGTTCAATTTGTTTCTGTAGGCAAGTATCTCATTTTTAAACACTTGATTAATAGTCTGTAGCAAATATAATCCAGCGAAAATATTTTCTTCAAAGCGATCATCAATTTCATGACCAATGTCGTCTCCATTTGGATTATAAAGACACCATATAATTTTTCCAGGATGGGGGTGCTGAAACTTTTCAAGCATATCAAGTTCATCATGGTAAAATGCAGTTCGGTTCTTTATGAAAGATACAGCTAAATCAGGTTTGAGGCCATACTCTTTACTAATAGATTCTGCAAGCAACTTGATATAATCCTTTGTGTTAATAAAGCCAACCTGCTGGAATTCAATGTGAGCTAGTAGAAAAAATGATCTTTCAATCGAGAATCTTCTTCTATACTGAATATTAAATATTTTCGAACAGGTATAACCCATTAATTTCTCTTTTTTATTTTTAAATACATCCTTTTCAGCTTCAATTGATTTTTTAACAAGGTGAATCATAAAATTAACCTCGTTTGTAAATGATCCTTGGTCATCCTCTACGTCTTCATCGAAAATATCTATTTTCGTTGTTTTTGGAATATTCTCATTCACATCCTGATTAATCTCTCTCACTTTTTTTCGTAAATCGATCTTGAAATTCTTGATAATATCGTCTCTAAATTCACTTCCGGTTTTAAATTCCTCCTTAAAGATCATTAAATAATTCTTTAACATTGCTTCATAAATCGATAAGATTTGGATTTCAAATTCTGTTGGATTTTTTAATCTGAATTCAAACCCTCTACCAAAGCCTGCAATCGAGGTTTGTTTATAGTCCTTCATTACTTTAATCCCAGTTGCATACTCAAAGGTGTATCCAGTTAGATCAAGCAACGTTTTCTCAAGAATCTCAAAATTTTCTCCTCGTATTTCAAGACCTTTAACGAAATTAATAAGTAGTCTCTCGATGTGATTAGTCACTCTTAAGTAAGCCTCTTCAGACTTTGCCTTTTTAGCTTCTATTTCAAAAATATAATTTCGCGCTCCTTCTGTAGTATCAAATAAATCAAGGTTTAATCGGGCTGCCATTAAGCCACATACAATTACCCCGTTATTGATTTCCTCCAATATCGATTCCCGATATTTTCGCAATTCAGGAAATTTCGGAAATATTCTTAAGTCGAGAAATTCGATGTATTCAAACCTTAAATTTTTATAAATTAAATATGCAGCTTTAGCGCCCATGAATGGGGATTTCGCTAAATGTCTAATTTCAAATTCCTGCAATATGCTATCGTATTCACTTATATCAAAATCAGATTCGGATGCAATATTTTCATCACTTTCACTTATTATTGACCGTTTAAATTCATTTTGAGCTATAATTTCCTTCGCCCTGCGTGAAAATGCACTTGGTCTTCCAATTAAATTTTCAATTTCTTTTGGCAATTCCTGTGGAAAATTTGCAACAAAACTATCTACTCCGTATGCCATTGGGATATCCATTTTGAGCTTCTTGTCATATGGAGTCAAGGTATAACCGGGAGGACATAAATTTGACCTTCTAGGGTGATACATATCAATATGTAGTTCATTCCATTGCGTTCCATCATGACAGACAATTTCATATATGTCAATGGGATTATCGGTTATGGGAGAAGAAGTGCTTGATAGACGATGAAAGAAAATTGCTTTGCCAGTTTTCCCCCTTAGCTTGCCAAGGTATTTTATTGTACCTAATGGTCCATTGACTGGAATTGGATTTGTGACTGAGCCAAATTCACCATAAGAATTCGGCAACTGATCGCAATCCAATCCCTTCAAAATTGATTCTGATATGAGAGGATTTAATTGTTTGACATCTTCAATTTGCTTTTCAAGAGGTTCATGAATCTGCAAGTTGGTTTTTCCAAAGAGCCGGTTAAACATATAGAATGCTGTTGAGAGTTTATTGCTTATTAAGCAACTTA
>AMWB02038078.1_pt1 | contig 50218 bp, 39 predicted proteins | sample 200311 | NCBI WGS metagenome assembly AMWB02 (sample SAMN02737377, study PRJNA173069) | bioreactor metagenome | biome: anode biofilm in microbial fuel cells | place: USA: California | collected 2010-12-16
GGATTGCATTTTTCGGTAAGCATATAAGATTGGTCGGTGTGAATCATTGCATGTTTTTTATTTAGCTCTTCAACAACCAATTCTTCAAACCAAAGACTTTGCCTCTCTTCCTCAAGCTCCTTAAAATCATTTTGCAGCTTTATAAGCCTTGATGCTGTCTCATATGAGGCAGCAGATAAGGGCGGTGAGAGCTTTAAGAAATCCTCAGTGCTAATCTCGCCATATCCCTGTTTTTCTTTTTCCTCAACAAGGCTAAGCTTTCTAGCCTCCCAGTCATTGCGAAACACTTTCAATTGTTCTTGATTTTGCTTGTCTTTTTGTTGATGATATTCTTTCTTTTTGATATAGTCATTCATATGAAACTTTCATGATTGTGCCGGGTAATTTCCGGCTTTTTTTATTGTTTCAAAACTTACTCAACGTTTTTCCCATCCCCATTTTTTATTTGAGGTTCTTTGTTTTTATTTGATTCTTCGCTACTAGCTTTTTCCTGTCTTTTATTTCTTAAGTCGATTTTATAAAGCAGCGCAAAAAATTCGTTCAGGTTATGAGTGTCTGGGGCTCTTTCGCCAGGATTTGTAACTTTCATGGTTTAATTATTTCACACAAAAATCTGCCCGCTCATAATTGGGGAAAATAATTTCAAAATCTAAAAAACACTTCGATTGGATAAGCGTTTTGAAAAATAAAAAAATCTTTTGCACCGAATGGTGCCGTTTGGTATCCTTGGTAGAAATTTATAAATCTTAAAATCTCAGATTTGGCTATGCAAAAAAACAAACTGTCAGTTAAAAATCATTCATACAATGGATATAAAACACTTAAGTTTCACATAATAGAACTTAGGCAATCAAAAAAGAATTCTGCCTATTTTAAGCTGCTTGCTGTCAAAATTATCTCACTCATACGTATGTTATATCCAACCCGAGTAAAACAATGGGAAGAAGATATAAATGCATATGGACAATTACAAAAAAAGGTTTGGCAAGAAGGGGCTGACGCTTTGGCATTACTAAAGATACGTCTGCAAGAAGAAGGATTTCTCGACAATCCATCGATAAAACAGATTCTCTTTGATTATGTGGAACCCTTTGAATGCCTTAATAATTTACTAAGCGAACTATTAAATTTAGGATACATTGACCTTGTTAAGGCATACGTAGAAATCGAAGATTATGAAGAGTTTGAGTATACATATTCTTGCTTCAATTGTGGATATGGGCTCGGAGACAAATCAATTTCAAAAACTATTGAAGATCAACCGCAACCGTGGATCTGCCCAAAATGCAAATTTGACCTTTTTCAAACACGTCGTCACTCGTACATTCGTAGAGGTATCAAATTTAACTTTCATACCCAATTTCCTTTTTATACCTTTTCATGGTCAGGTGCGAAATTAGAAGATTGCTATAATAAATATGATTTAGATAATGTAAGGGAACCATGGGTTGCTTGGCATTATCTTTCAATATTAGAGTGGAGTTGGCAAGATAGGCGCGACTTTTTTAAGAACAGAAAACTTACTTTTGAAAAAATCAAAATTCGAAGAAAAAATAAATTAAGCTGGACGCGCTCCGCACACTTAAGATCTTTTCGGAGTAATAGCAGATTGTTGGGCCTGCAATATTTTAGAGCTCAAATGAGAGTTATTCAAAAATCAGATGGCATTATTACAGAACCAGACAAAGTATCTTATAACTTTTTCCAACGCATTCGCTTTGATAAGTATTTAGACGTAATTTTTAATACTATAACAAACTCAAATACTTCGACTTCCAATGACTCACCCAGGCTATTTGCCATTAACCTAGTCATTGAAGATGATATTTATTTGCATTTGAATGTTGAATGGGAATCGGGTGTTATTGGAATTTACCACTTACATTCTTTTTGTGACCCCAATGGTGAAAACTTAAAAAAAAGCATTCCAAAAAAATTCCCTAGGCATACATATAAATTCATTAACTCACTACTCGATAATCCTGGAATTTCTGTGAGTGTATCATTGGATAAGGGGCAAGACGTAGATGAAAACCTAAAACGTGCAGGAATAAATCCCATACTTGTTGAACTTTTTATTATCAAAAAATCACGCGCAGAAGCTATTCTTCGAGATGGGCGAATACTTCTTGCCAATAAACCAGAAGCACTATTGAAAAGGCTGCAACAATATATCCAATCACTTGAATTTATTGGATGGAGAAAATAACTGCTACAATGAAGTTTATAATTACACCCAATCTAAAAATGCATCGCATTCATCTGGATACCACTCACATAACTCACGCATGAGAGCCTTTTTATATTTATCGTCATATGCTTGATAAAGCTCTTTTTTCGCCTCAAAGGCCGCACGCCGCATCCACTTGGGTCTAATGTCTAACTCGATGGACCCACCTCTGATTTCAATTGAGTCCTTGATACCAATTCCCATCAAAAGACAACGTTCTGACGCGATTACACATTGTTTGTAATACCCAAGATTTAAACACTTTCTACAACTAAAAAATCCGTCCTTGCAGTACAGCATCCGCATTCTTTTGTCACATTTTGGACAATGCAGGAAATAACGGATACCTCCGTAGTTGCAATGTTGCCTCTCGATCGGAATATCATATCTGCCACCCTCATATTCAACATCATATTTGTCATACAAAAGCGTAGCCTTCAACTTATATGGAGGCATTTCAAGAGCAACCTTGTTCAGGCATGCATCAAACGATCCTTTGATGCTAAACATGGAAAATGAATCCAAACAAGAAAAGTGCGTGCAAAGTGGCTTTGGTTTGTATTTTTTCTTAACCTTCCAGTACCAACCCCAGTGTGTCATGATACACCTCCCTTATTTATCGAAATACATAAGGAAACTTAAAACTTAACTTGAATTATATCATAAAAGACTACTTAAATTGCAAGCTTAGAATCACGCAAATACTTTTTGGATGTAGTTATTTCATTTGTAATTAATTACATTTTTTACCCCCACCCCATTTGATAAGAGGCTTTAGATCAGGCAAGCTGAATATAGGTTATAAGAATATCTAAGTAAATTTGGGGGTTATATCATGAATGGACTACGAATTAGTATTTTCAGTTTAGGCATTGGCGCAATACTTTTATCAGGTTGTGCAAAATATGGAGCTCAACCGCTCAATCGATTGGTAACTTGCGTTTCAAATAAGAAAGAACCTTTAATTGCATTTGCACACAAAACACTAGATAAGGCCGAATGCAAGAGATATCTAGATCGAGATGTTCTTGGTAAAGGATATCAACCAATACAGATCACATTTACTAATAATACCAATCGATATCTCAATTTTTCCAAAGAGAACATAAGTATTCAATGTGTTTCTGCTGCAGAAATTGCACACAAAGTTCATACCTCTACTGTTGCCAGAGCTACAAGCTATGGCGTTGCAAGCATCTTTGTCCCATTGTTATTAATTCCAGCGGTAGTTGATGGAGTTGGTTCTTCACAATCAAATCAGAAATTAGATGAAGATTTTTCTAGAAAAGAGTTGTGTAACCAAGTCGTAAGCCCATTTAGTACAATTAATGGTTTGATATTTGTGCCAGTAGAAAAATTTAATCCAGAATTTAAAATCACCCTTATTGATGCAGACAACCATGATCAATTCACTTTGACCACAGGTAAGCCTACTTTGAAAATTAAATAACAATAAAAAACAGCTTTATATTAAGGAACAAGATGAAAAAGCTATTAATGTTGATTTTGGTATGTAGCATTTCAGGATCGTTTGTTATTGAGAAAAAATGCACCGCGGTAATAAATCCTGAATATCAATCAGAGTATAACAAACTGAAACAGCACATGATTGAAATTGGAGAAGAAAAAGCTACAGATGAATACATTGTTAGTTATCTCAAAAAAATAGGAACGCCTGTAGCTCTTCAACTTATTGATGATTGTGTTAATTTTGATAGATATTGTGATGAAGGCGATCGATTGATGAAAGCACAAAAATATGCGGAAGCGATAAATTACTTTACCTTAGCAATTTCATTAAAATGCGAAAATGCATCTTCTTCTCTTGAGAATTTTCAATTCCTATGGAGCAAGCGAGGTACCGCATATTTTGAAATTGGGAATTTCTATCAAGCAATCAACGATTACACAGTAGCGATAAGCATTGATCCTAAAAATGGATTCTATTACCTTCAAAGAGCTTCTGCATACAGTGGAATAAAGAATTTCGATGCAGGAATGAATGATGTAAAAATAGCAGCATCGCTAGGTAATGCCGATGCACAAGCACTATTAAATGCTCAGGCAAAATCTAAAATGATTACATCTGAGAGTATAGCCAAAAGTATCGCTTCGCGTTTTTATAGCCAGAATCCCAAAGATATTGAGAAGTCTATCCAAAAAGCAATTGACTACAATCTAAAATAAAAGATCCCTTTATTTTTCACGAACACTCCAGGCGAATAAAAATTTTCCTGGAGTGTGTTGTCGTTAAGCTCTCAGTTAAATTTGCCATTGATTATCCCTTAATCATTCATTCTAGCATATCCTGGTGCGTATTTTTTAAACCAACATATCTAAACATAAACGGCATTAGATCTCAACCCAAAGTTGACAGGCAGAATAGACATCTCCATTTTTATATTTTTCCAACTGAAAATTCGAAGTGCCTCCATTGTTGGCAGCCATCCACTACGATCAGTAGCATTTAAGAACAAATCAAACGGTTTTTGTACGTCCCACACAAGCTTTTCACCCTCTATCCTCAAGTTCGATAGTATCAGCTTGATTAATTGGCGTTTTTCCTCAACTTCAGAACTCACAAATAACTCAAATGCACGATTTACTATCTCTAGCAGGTACTTTGAAGTAAAATAATAATTATCTTCTGCCTCTTGTAATTGTTCTAGACGTATCGTAATTTCGACTAATTGTTCACGCATTGATTGGTAAAATCTGTCATACTCGTTCTCAGTAATTCTCCCCTTGAGTTTATCAAGGTATAAATTATCAAGCATTGTAGTCAACGTTTTTTGATCTTTGGTAAGTCTGTCGAATTCTTCATTATGAAATTCAATTTTATTTTTATGAACATCATTCAGGGCCTGAGTTATCTGATGCACAATTTCTTTAGGCATCTGTAATTTTTTAAATACTGCACCAAGCTGCTCAGTAATTTCCTCTTCTCTTAACCATTTGGCATCATGCTTACCATTGAATTGAGTACAATGATAATACACAAAGCCCTTATGCTTTTCAGGCGTTATAGCTAGGCCACAATGAGCACAACGTATTAAACCACGATAAATATACGGTTTTCCGGCATATTTAAACGGCTTTTTTTTAAAGCTATCTATGTTCTGCTGTACTTGGTCAAAAAGTGATTGGGTTATTATTGGTGGGTATCGATGTGGATACTCTTTACCTTTTATGATCATAACTCCGTGATAAAATGGGTTATTAAGCAGTTTCCCCATGTAGCTTCTAGCCAAATTAATATCATGTTCATTTTTAATTTTTTTGCGGAGCAGTTCCATCGAAAATGCTCCGGTAGCATACAACTCAAATATCTTCTTAACAATTGAGCTTGCATATTCATCAACAATAATATCAGTAATTCCATCATCTTTAGTTATGTTTTTGTAACCAAATGGGGCTTTGGACAACCACTCCCCTTTACGTATTTTTTGTTCCATGGCTCGTTTTACATTATCACTGATAGCATCCGAATAATACTTGGCAAGCCCCAGACTGATACTGAATTGAAATTTTTCTACCGCAGATATATGACTATTAATGATCTGCCCATCAGAAATGAAATGCAGTTCTATCTGGTCGCACAAAGCTCTTTCATAAAGTACAGAAATGCGTTTATCAAATACATTGCGTGAAAGCCGATCTACTTTGTCACAACATACCATAACCTTTTCTTGCTGATTTAAAATAAGATCGATAATGCGATCAAATTCAGAACGATCATTGGTGTATGCACTTTCATCAAAGCTGCATATCTGCAAAATTTTAAAACTTTTATTCTGGCAATATTTTTCAAGACGTGCAACTTGCGCTGGCAGTGAGTTGCCTGCATCTCGCTGTTCTTCAGTGCTCACACGAGCGATAAGAATGGCTTTCATTACAATATCTTTCTGGTTTAAGTATAATTTTATCCGCCGTCGCCAGAAAACCCTCATGTTTACAAAGTTTATGATGAATTCGGCTATGGCGAGATTTCGCGCTGTACCACGCAACAAACTACATGGTACGCTTCATGATGCAGCAATTGTATCATAAAGGAAATAAACGGTTAATGTAGTTTTTGCTTTAACTTCGTTTTGCGTTTAATCTTGAAATCATTAAGATAAATAAATGCGGTATGCAAAAGTTGGAACAAAGTAGTGGGAGAAATAATTATGGCCAAGAATAAAACCGAATCGCAGGAGTTGCAAATACTTTCTATTGCCCCCAAGGAATATGCAAAACTTCTTGAACAACTTAAAAAAGATATCCAACAAACCCAATTACGAGCAACTCTTGCAGTCACCAAAGAACTTATCTTGCTTTACTGGCGAATTGGCAAGATGCTATCAGAAAAAATCACTGACGAGAGATGGGGCGCTAAAACAATAGATCGTATTGCAAAAGACTTACAAGAATCATTTCCAGATGTTTCCGGATTCTCAGTCCGCAACCTAAAATATATGCGCAAGCTTGCTGAATGCTATAAAGAAGCAAATTGTGCAGCAGCTGCTGCACAAATACCATGGGGACATAACATGGTAATCATGGACAAACTTAAAGATCAAAATCAACGGCTTTGGTATATACAACAAACTCTTGAAAATGGCTGGAGCCGCAGCATGTTGGAGCACTGGATCGAATCCAATCTATACAAACGACAAGGTAAAGCTGTTACAAACTTTAAACAAACACTACCCGCTCCTCAATCTGATTTAGCAGAACAGGTACTTAAAGATCCATATAATTTCTCTTTTCTTGCATTGGACAAAAAATATCGCGAAAAAGAACTTGAACAGGGACTCATTGATCACATACAAAAATTCTTAATAGAGCTTGGCGAAGGATTTGCTTTTATTGGAAGACAATATCGTATTGAAATAGATAATGAGGATAGTTTCATTGACTTATTGTTTTATCATCTAAAATTACGTTGCTATTTTGTTGTCGAACTTAAAGCTACTGCATTTGATCCAAGAGATGCGGGTCAAATGAATTTTTATTTATCTGCAGTCGATTCTCTGCTAAAACATCCAACAGACAATCCATCAATAGGAATTCTGCTATGCAAAACAAAAAGTAAAATAAAGGCTGAATACGCCTTAAGAGACATAAATAAACCAATCGGAATCACAAGCTATGAAACAAAGCTTGTTGAGAGTTTACCCAAAGATCTAAAAAGCTGCTTGCCTACAATTGAGGAGATTGAAGCAGAGCTTGAGAAAAGAACAGCAATACCCAAAATTAATAAAAAAAAGATTACAAAACCCAAGCACAAAAAATGATTCGTAACATTAATTGTGCAGCAGCTGCTGCACAATTAGCATAATGGCATAACATGGCATTCGATTTTGAGCATGATATCACGATGCCCGCTAGGGCCAATGCAATTGGACAGAGTGAGATATGGTTTATAAATCCCACGACTCAGCTCTTTTTTGGTTGTATTTTGCTTTGATCGAATATCACAGCTCATGAGTGTTGAATTTTCAATCCAACAAGCGGATGGACTGAACTTGTCAGGTTCTGTAATGCGATACATGTCGCTAGTGAATGTTAATACTATGGTGTCTATCATGGGAATCTCTTTGTGTATTTAAAAACAAACTGGTGGCGCCGCGTCCACCGAAGCCACGTAGGGCATAGGTGGAAACCATTTTAACGGGTTCTTAAGTTTGCAATTTCCCGTTTCAGGATAAAGAGTTTGAAAAAGAAAACAAGGTCCGCAGATCTTGCGAACCTTATTCTTTTGTTTTTGTTTTAACCCTGTGCCTTTTTCTTCTGAAGCTTTTCGGTTGTTGGCACTGAGACTGCGGCGCGCCTGCCGTCCGTAGCCACGTAGGGCGGAGGATGGTCGTCCACCGGCACGTCGAGCAACATCTGCGAACAATGCAACAACCTGCACAATACGATGCTGATCTTCAAAAGACAAAACCACGACCGCTTTTGGCGGAACTTTTTTGATAACCATAAAACCTCTGTGTGATATTTTTTATATCACCAAATACTGACGTTAGTCAGCATCTAAATTAAAAATTATTTTCTGGAACTAAAAATTGGGATTTGTATGACGGTTACTTACTGAGTAATTGCGATATTCTGCTGTCACAGAAATGCAATTGCCTTCGATTGTAAATGAGCCAGCCACTAGGTGGTAAACACCGCAGATCGCGCTGGCAACCGATAAGATTTAATATTTTCATTTGTACTCTCGCGTTGAATCATTACTTCAATTACTACTCGCGCTTCAATATATGCAACTTAACATTAATTGCAAGAGAAAATTTATTTAAAAGGCTTAATAAGCTATGAAATATTCCATAAACCCAATAGATAATTCAAGTCCCACAAGTTTGCATTCTATTCAGTTTGTGATTAACATTAAAAATAAGTAAAAACTTTAAAATATAAAGGGAGCTTTTTATGACAAAAAAATTCTTTATAACTTTATTGTCAGGCACATTTATTTTGTTAGGCTTTATTTTTCTTTATGGAAGAATAACACCAAAAATTTTTGTAACACCTGAAAGACCATTAATTGATGAACCCGTTGAAATTTCCATCTCAAATCTTCCAGCCAACGCACAAATTACAATCGAGGCCTCATGCAAAGACAAGGACAACAATGCTTGGACTTCACGTGCAACGTTTCAAGCAGATGACAAAGGCGTTGTAAATGTAGCAAAACAAGCACCAATTTCGGGGGCATACAACGGCATCGATCCAATGGGATTAATTTGGTCGATAGCACCAGCTGACAAAGAAATTTTACAGCGAACAGGTCCATTAAATACCCTCGAAATATCACTGTCTGTTTTTTTTAAAGGTAAACTAAGAGCTCAACAAACAATACACCGTCTGACAGTCTCACCAAATGTAGAAAAAAGAGAAATTCGCGAAGAGGGTATTATTGGAACTTTATTTTATCCAAAGAATATTAAAAATGGCCCTGGCGTTATTGTTGTTGGAGGATCAGGCGGCAGAATTCCTGAAGACATTTCGCAGCTTCTTGCATCTCATGGATACACAGTACTTGCATTAGGCTTTTTTCGAGTAGAAGGCTTGCCAAAAAGCTTGGAAAACATTCCACTGGAATACTTTCAAAATGCATTTCAATGGTTTAAAAAACAGCCACAGGTAGATAAAAACCATGTAGCTATTTGTGGCCGTTCTCGAGGAGGCGAGTTAGTTCTTCTTCTGGCCGCTACATTTCCTCAGGAGATGCAGGCTGTCATTGCTTATGTGCCAAGTGGAATCGTTTGGGCAGGAATGTCTGATGGAAATAAGTCAGCTTGGACCTACAAAGGTCAGCCAATTCCATTTATAAAAAGACCGGCAGATGAAGAGATGCTTGAAGCCGCTAAGCAAGGTCTTATTCCTGATCACAAGGGAACATTTGACGATCCTGAAGAAAACACTTCTAATTTTTTATATCTAATGAAAAAATTTAGCAATGATATTGAGTCTGCAACAATTCCAGTGGAAAAAATCATGTGCCCAATACTACTTATTTCTGGGCAAGACGATAAAATGTGGCCGTCAACTTTGTTCAGCAACCTTGTTATGGAACGTCTAGATAAGAAAAAATCTACAATTTTGAGAAAACATATCCAATTTCCAAATGCTGGACACGGAGTGCAAAATCCATACGGGCCAACACCTGGGCTACCCTATTATCATCAGGTAGCAAAATCTTGGATGATTGGTGCAGGAGGAACCTCTGAAGGCAACGCTCGTGCAGATAAGCAAGCGTGGCAAGAGGTTCTCGGTTTTCTTAATGAAATGCTTAATAAGAAAGATTAGGGATCCTCAAAATTAATTAACTAAATATCTACATTAATCCCTAGTTCCGAAAACGCCGTCTGGATATGGGATAAAGAAAAGTCAAAGCGGATTTCACCTTTCCTGAACATGTCTACCAGGTACAGCCACCTACTTTTTTATCTATTTCATATTTTACGTTTGTATATTTAGATTAGCACAACTATTCATACAAAAATTTATTTGATAAATGCAAGTGTTAACTATATTGAGAAATTAATTATTCCACCATGCCTTAACCCGGTTGTAGGTGTCGTTGACCCCTTGCACAAACGTATCATGCACCTCACGTACGTTCGCCTTGAGATCCTCTCTTGCTCTATATTGCTGATATTCTTTATATTGCCTCTCAACTTCTTTATAAATATAAGCGCTACAAGCTCCTATTACAACCAAACATGCTAAAATAAGCAAAACTCTCTGGACTGATAATAGTGATGAACTTTTATTCGAAGCTACAACATCATTGGTAAAATCCACAGATCTCTTCGTATTTGATAAATCTGCAAATTTTGCTGCAACCAAAAACTTTTTTACCTCTTCAACGGGAATCTTGTTCAAGATAGAGTATGCAACCAGCACTCTTATTAGCTCCTCATCTAAAACTCCAGCAGCTTTAGCATCCGCTACAAATTTATGAATATTTTTTAACAAATATATTTCATCGCTCGTACTACCCATCTCAATATTCATTCCATCAAACGCAGACTCCTGGCCACTGCAATTGTAACAACAAAACCATATCAAAATTAACACCATACGCACGCCATATTTGTTTTTCATAAATCATAATCCATTCTTTATCAAATTTATAAATATAAAAAACACATTAATTCTATATATCGTCTTGTTATTTGCAATAATTATTTGGACTTTTGCATGAAAGGTAAATAATGAATCACTCGTTAATATAAATAAGCACTGGGTCATTTTTTCTCAAAACATCTTTTAATTTTTCTAATTTATTTTGCAAAATTTCTAATTTTATTTTTAGATTATTTAACTCAAATCAGAATTAACAAGAAGAAGATCCATAGCCAACTTGCGTGCATAGATACTCAAAAAATTGCACTGAAACGCTTTTTATTAAATATAAATATACTTAAGCAATCTAAAATATTTGCATTTTGCAAAATATAAGGTGAGCGCACGCATTTCAACAAATACTATACCGTAAGAACTGTACAGTATTTGTACAATATTTTATAATTTAATCTCAAGTTCTGAAGAAAACAATTTTGAGAAAAATTAATATATTTAGAAAGGATTATTGATGAAGAAAAATTTATTAACCATTCTACTAATCGCCTCTTTCCGGCTTGGTTATGGTGCTAAACCAGAAGAAAAGCCAACGCCAGTTGAACAAAAAAATATTACTCAGACAATGGGATATCCAAAATCTGAAAACAAGTACATCAACGACTTTGCAAAGGCGATAGATAACGCAGATGCAGAAAGAATAAAAAAATCGCTTGAATCGGTTGAGGACCAAACAGGCATTGAAATTTGCGTTGTAACAATAAACTCAATACAAGATTATCAGGGAACAGAGGTTAACTTTGAAAAATTCGCAACTGAACTGTTTAACTCATGGGGAATTGGGAAAAAAGACAAAAATAATGGGGTTCTATTGCTTGCGGCTATTAAAGATCGTAAAGTACGTATAGAACTTGGGTCTGGATATCCAAACTCTCATGATCAGATTGCAGCGCAAATCATTAAAACTGATATTGTTCCATATTTTAAACAAGGACAATATAGCCGTGGAATTTACGAAGGTTCTATGGCAATTATCAAAAGTCTAACAAAAGAAGCATCTTGGTTCGACTATTATAAATGGCATATATTGCTCTGGATATTGATTATAATTTGTATTGGCGTAGCAATTTCCTGCTTTAGATCAGGCAAAAAAGGCTGGGGTTGGGGACTGCTTGCTTTGGTTGGTATTTTGTTATTATTTCTTTGGAATTTAAGCTCAAGTAATAAATCGGATGGTTTTGGCGGTGGAAAATCATCCGGTGGCGGAGCAAGTGGCGACTGGTAATAGGTCATATTAAGAAAGCCCCAGCAATTTTAACTGCTGGGGCTTTCTTAATATGAAAATTTTATATTTATTTTATTTAAATCCGACCAGTTAACTGGTTTTGGCAATATGTTAATGATGTTTTTTTTCCGGATTCCATTTAATTACTGTTCCACATTTTGAACATTTAACTTTATTGCAGCCCCCATTTTTTAATATAGGAGTTCCACATCTTGTACACTGCCTTGAATTTTCAGCAACCCAATCTTCACTTGCTTTTCCTGCTTCTTTAGTTTTTTGTTCTTCTTCGACTTCTGCAAGTCTTTCAGCTTTTCTACAACTAATTCTAGGATTGTGCATTTTTAAACATTGACAGCAATACGCTTGTTGACATTCGGGACATTGTATAATCTTGACTTCTACATCTTCGTTTATAAATGCATATGCACATCCATACGTTGGACAAAGCTTTGAAGCGGGACTTTTTGCAATTTCTAGATATTCAAGTTTTTTCATTAGGCCTTTATCAACTGCAAGGGTATGTAAATCTTGTTGAGTTATAGATCGGCGACATGCAGGATTTGGACATTTTGGATCTTCTCTATCGGCAATTGCATACTTTATTACATTAAATATGCAATTCAGGCAATATTCATGCCCACATGAAAGGCGAAAAAATGAAGAAGTACTGTCTTCTTCTAAACAAACTAGGCACTTAGGTTGTATAGCCATAGATGCCGTAGATGTTGAACTGAGTGTAAAAAGTATAAAAAACAATGGTTTAACAAACTTAAACATTATAATAACCTCCTAAATATCCATTTTGTTATATTTTTATGCACAATGTGATAAATCGAGCATGCCAAAGATTGCGAAATATTGCAAAAAGCATTTAAAAATCAAAGTTTTTAATTTAAATTAACACTTACCATTACTTTAAATGCTGAAATCTCGCGATAATTTTAAAACTGATTTAAATTGCATGCTAAATTGGATCTATAGCGCTATTTTAATAGAACAGCTGCCTTCATATATAGCTCCAGGTGAAACCTCACAACCACCATCAATAGATGATGATACCAAAGTAATAAAATCACCATTGGGTGACCATGCCTCTGCAGAAGTTGTATCAGTAATATGTAAGCTGATTTCTGGCAATAAATTCCCCAAAGCATCAACACCAAATAACTGAACGTTATTACCAACAGGCGCATTTTTTACTACCGAAATAAAATCACCATTGGGAGACCACTTTACTGAAGAAGGGCCCATCCCAGTTGTTTGCGTACTGATAACCGATGACAAAGTTCCTGTAGCATCAACGCTAAATGTTTGAATACTATTATTGTTAAAATTTGCCACAACAATAAAATCACTATTGGGGGACCAGCATATTGAATATGGATAACACTCTGTAATTTGCGTACTGAAAGATGCTGACAAAATTCCATTCCCATCAATATTAAAATTTTGAACACTTTCGCCAAAACAATTCACTACAGAGATAAAATTTCCATTGGGAGACCATTCCACCGAACGCGGTAAATCTCCTGTTGTTTGCGTGCTAATAACAGATGACAAAATTCCTGAAACATCAACACCGAATATTTGAATACTATTGCTGTTAAAATTTGCCACAACAATAAAATTACCGGAAGGAGACCAAGATACCGAACAAGGCCACTCCTGTGTGGATTGTGAACTAATTTCTTTTGTAAGATTTCCGGTTGTATCAACCCCAAATATCTTGACAGTATTGCTACTGTACCCAACTATAGCAACAAAATCACCCCGCGGAGACCATGCTAGCGAAAAAGTATTCATATCAGTAGGTTCAGAACTAATTTCAGAGATTAAGCCTCCGGAAACATCAGCGCCAAATACTTGGATTTTATCACTGTTACTATTATCTACAGCAATAAAATTACCATTGGGTGACCATGATATTGAACCAGATAAATGATTTGTCGATACAATGCTTTTGATTATTAAATTTTCCGAGGTCTCTCCTCCTTTAAAAAAAGAAAAATTTAATAAAATTATTAAAATCATAAATTTGAAGTTAACAAATCTCAAGCGTTTGACTTGCTTCATGCTCAATCTCCTTCCAAAATCATTAAAATATAGTATTAAACATCAATAAATTATTTGTAATGATACGATTCTCTGTTATTAATTTGCAACTTTAATAAAAAACCAATTACCCTATGCCTTTGTTACAGTTAATCACTTTATTGGGCTAAGTACAAACACGCAAGGCAGTTAAACAAAAAAAATTAGGCTTAGATTTAACATCTAAGCCTAGCCATGTTCTCCCACAAAAAATATAAAAATATAATTTTTATTATTAGTCTGCTGTAAATTTATTCAAAATTTCTTGAGAGCTTATTGTAAAAATTTGCTCTTGATATCGCGCTGTTGGAGTTCGACAAATAACACACCTATTTGCTGTTGCTGGATTTGCGTTAACTGAATCCCAACAATCGGATTGAATAATATGTCCACAAGGTAGAATTACAACATTATCTCCAAGCGCAAAGTTTGAACGACAAAGAGGACACTCTTCTTCAAAAAAACATCTTGTCGGCATTAGCATAAACCCAAGTTCAGTGTGGCCATTAATAAAAGCAAGTTGGAACGGTTTTTTGCCATCCCTTGCCACTAGCCTACGGTCCCCACCATTATCCAAGAGCATTTTTGCAATAACGTTATTACCTGTCATTGCAGCAAAATGCAGCGCCGTATAGGCACCCATTGCAGGCACACTAAAAGATAGCATTTGCTCTTCAACTTCAAGAATTGTCATAACTGGCATATTTACATCTGCATCATTTTCCAGAAGAATTGCAACTATATTTACAAAATTATTGAGTACCGCAATATGTAAAGCTGTGTACCCATTACATTCGTGTCGTAGATTGTTGAGTATATAATTAACTTCAGGATCATATTCTAAAATAGCATTTAAAATACACTCGCAATTATTAATTACGGCCAAAAGCAATGGAGTAAATCCATGATAAAACTTGTTGGATAAATTGTTAATTGGAAAATCAGCATCAGCTCCGTATTCTAAAAGTTTTTTCGCCATAGATTCATCCCTATTAATTATTGCTATATGTAAAGCTGTAAGCCCATGAAATGGAGATCCTGGCGATTGAACTGTAGCATTGACAGAAGCCCCATTATCTAAAATAATTTGCATAGCATTCAAACGGCCTAACATCACAGCACAGTGAAGAAGTGTAAAACCATTGTATGGATGAAATTGGGATGTAATTCTTGTATTTATATCCTCACCCTCTTTTAAAAATCCGGAAATTATGTCTATTCTATTATTTCTAATTGCTTCAAATAATCCTTCGGAAATTATTTGGAGACGTGGTCTAATTACTTGATTTTCACCTTCAAACATATCAGGTGTAACAGGTCGTAACCCAAATCTTCCCAGTGTCATCGAAGAGACAGTAAGTGAAAATGCTGCCGAAATAAACGTAAAAAGATAAACTATTTTATTGAATTTCATAAAATAACCCCTATCTAATCAAAATAGCGTAAAAACGAATAACACTTTTCATACTAACATAATTATAAATATTTACAAGTAGATAATTTATTTGATGATTTTACTGAATAATGCATTTTTTAAACTCAAAAAATACTTACAAAATATGACAATTTCGACTTTTTTGCTTTATTTTCACACCAAATTTACATAACCCTTGATTAAAACCGATGTTTCAATAATATAAAGCGTACTGTATAACAAAATAAGTGCGTCTAATCGAGTTTCTACGAAATCATCGAAATTCCGGCGCCAGACATTATAAAGAGGAAAAAATGAAAAAGTTTTTATTAACAACATGTTGTATATTCAGCTTATTTTATTATTTCAACACACAAGCTAATAACACACAATCAGAAACAGCTCAAACAAAACTCGCAAATACCAAACCCGCCAAAATTGTCGTACTCACAAGCAAGGGTGGCAATGGACACATGGCAGCATGTAGTGTTTTAAAAGATGCGCTACCTGACTGTGAAATCAAACTGGTCTATCCAATTCATGATACATTTAGTCACTTATTGGATGGAGAAGAATGGTATGGAACACTTTTGCAGCATGGCTGGATTAGAACCACAAATTTTATTGCGCGATACCCCGGCGAAATGCTTATGCGATTTAAGAGCAGCAGTCTCAAAAAAGATTTTTCAAAGATTCTTGAACAAGAAAAACCTGATTTATTAATCTCTGTTATTCCATTGATAAATTACCCTGCTGCCTGTGCAGCTGAGCGCTATGGAATTCCATTCATGCTCATTACACTTGATGCCGATCTTGAGCTATGGCTCTCAAACATGAAGAAATGTCGTAAGCATGGTTTTCTTAAAACTAATAAATTTGTCATAACGGTTCAGAAAAAAACATCTCGCATTGAACAACAGCTAAACCGCAAATGCATTCCACTTTCATGCGTTCATGAAGTTGGAGCTCCTTTACGTAAAGACTTTTACACGCCAAAAAACACAACCGCCATTCGTAAAGAGTGGAACATCCCTGCAAATAAAAAGATTGTAATGCTCATGCGTGGCAGCACCGGTTCAGACAAGATGATTGAGTACGTAAAAACGCTTGTAAAAAATGATTGTTCTCTCCATCTTTTAGTATGTGTGGGAAGAAACACACAAATTATACCCAAACTTAATCACATCAAACAAAACTCTCGTGTTAGCTTTTCTATTGTTCAATTTACGCCAAAAATTCCTGATTTAATGGCTATATCTGATCTATTGATTACCCAGCCAACTCCAAATGTCTGCAACGAAGCAATACACATGAAACTACCAATACTTATTGACCTGACTTCTACATGCCTTTTTTGGGAAACACCCACAATTGACTGGATCAAACTTCGTGGCTGCGGTAAAGAATTTAAAAACATGAATCATCTGAATAATCTGGTTGGCGAATATATCAATAAAAAGAAATGTTTCAGCCCAAATATGAGTCCATCAATTCCTCACTTTAATACAGAAATACATAAGATTGTTATGAACTTGATAAAGCGTCCCACGAAGTAATACATGGTGGAATAAGTCATGAAAATAAAATCATTTTTTTTACTTGGCATTTTAGCCGGCCTGATTTGCCATGAATATGTATATTCACAAATTGCAGGCAAAATTCAGCTAGAAAAAGAAGTAAAAGTGTGGCTGGGCGCATCTGAGGTAACGCTAACAGAAATTCACGGAGGACTAACTAACGCCTCTTTTTTAGCAACATATCAATCAGCAAGCGAACAGCTAACAAGATGTCAGGAAGATGCACTTGGCACAAAAGATACGTTCAGCGAAAAAAATAATTTTGCAAAAAATAATCTTGCGGTTGTACGGGTAGGAAAAGAAAATCCGGAAGTGCTTGGCATTAACAGATTCTGCGAAATTGCCTGCCAAGACAGCGCAAGTCAAATAGGCATTGCTCCTAAGATACTTTATGGCAACGCAAAAAACGGAACTCTTGTTTCAGCATTCATAAAAGGCGAAACATTATCTGCAGAAACTGCATGCGAAGCGTCTAGACTGGAAAAAATCGTAAAAGTTTTAAAAAAATGTCACGGTATTCCATTTAAAAAAGATTTTGAAACGACTTCAATTTACGAAAAAATACGCAATATGATTTCGTTATCTATTTCTTACAAAGATTCGTTTATCTCCCATGAAGAGTCAAAATCTTCTTTAAATTTTCTTAATCAGATTGAAACATACTTTTGCGAAAAAGAAAAAAAATACGAAGGCCTTTGCCACTGCGATCTTTTTCCTAGAAATTTCATTGATGATGGAAACCAGTTGTGGCTTATTGACTGGGAGTATGCAACTTGGGGAAATATACTTTTCGATCTTGCCAGCCTATGCATAGAGCTAGATCTTGATGTTGAAAAAACCCAAAATGTGCTCAAACTTTATTTCGGTCCAACTTGGCAAGAAAATTATCTTGATTTCAAATTAATGTGTGCCATATTCAATTTACGCAATGCATTTTGGTATGATATAAGAGGCAAAGATTTTGAAGTAATCGATGGATTTAGCATGAAAGATTGCGCAACCAAACACTTTGCTTTATTTAAAAATGACATTGAAAAACTTCGGCCTTCGATTCAATAAGGATTGCTTATTAATCCATGGATCCTGAAATAAATTCAGGATGACATAGAGGCATCGAAAGAAACAGTAAAATGCTCAAGATGCAAAAGGGACCAAGCGTGGCTACCAGCCAAAAATATCCAAGAAATTATTTCGAAAAAGCTGCCTGGCAGAACAAATTTTATGTTTGCGGAATTGACGAAGTTGGCAGAGGCTGCTTGGCTGGTCCATTAGTAGTTGCTGCATGTATTTTGCCACAAAACACAAAATATATTCTAAAAGATTCTAAAGTATTAACAGAAGCTGAAAGAGAAAAAAACTATCTGTGGCTTGTTAAAAATAGCTGGCACTCAATTGCAATTATTAACCCTGAAATTATAGATAAAATCAATATTTATAACGCAACACTGCTAGCAATGAAACGTGCGTTTGTTCAACTTGTTGAAGTCATACCATTTGAATATGAGCTTTTAAAATTCTTGGTCATCGATGCAATGCCACTTGCTCTAGATCAATCTCATAAAAACAATCAACTGGAAGTTCACCACTTTCCATATGGAGAATCAATATCCAGCTCAATTGCAGGAGCTTCAATTATTGCCAAAGTTACCCGAGATAGGTTAATGAAAGAAATAGATCCAATATTCCCAGGTTTTGGATTGGCACAACACAAAGGTTATGGAACCAAAGAGCACATGGAAAATATCAAAACAAAAGGCACCTGCATTATTCATCGAAAATCTTTTATAAGTAAAATAGAAACTCCGGAAGATATATTTAAAAATGGAAACAGTGCAAAATCACAACAATCTATTTTCTAAAAAAATGGATCCCCAAGAGAAATCTTCTCAGAAGAACCTTTCTCAAGACAAGCCTTTTTTTGCTGAGGTTATAGACAGTAACTTGCAAGGCTTTACAGCCCAATGTTGGAAGTGGGATAATTTTGCTGAATTCGGATCGTTAATTCAAGTTGATTCGGGTAAAAATACAGTTCTTGGATGTGTTACACAAGTTCAAACAGGATCACAGGACCCAATGCGCTCCCCTTTCCCATACCAAAAAACAGAGGCTGAGCTCTTGGCGGAACAACCACAAATTTTTGAATTTCTAAGAACAACTTTCACTGTACAAATTCTTGGATATATCGATAAAAACCAGAATAAGATCTTTTATCTTTTGCCACCGGTTCCATGCAAAATTCATTCGTTTGCAAAAGAATGCTCAAACGAGATTGTAGAAAAGTTTTTTAAAGAACAATTCTATCTACATATACTATTTAAATTTTTAAATCAAAATCCAAATTTTGATGAACTTTTGTTGGCTATTTTAAATAGGCTTTCTTCGCAAAACATGTTAACTCAAAACATGCTTGAAGACTTTTATCAAACCCTATCTTTACTCACAGGCAATGACTATCGTAGACTAAAACTATTCTTAACACGCGTTGAGAAACTCACGCCATAAGCGCACACAAGACTGTTTTTTAAAAATATTTGTCACAAGTATTGAATAAATATTCCCGAATTTGCCAAAATAAAAAATAGTAAAGATTTGTTCTTAACAGGGGGGAAAGGGAGAGTATGAAAAAAATAGTAACAACTTTATATATTTTTTTATCAATTTTAATAAATATTCAAGCGGCAACCAGCAGGCCACAACCTGAATATAAAGATTTTATATTTCTGGTAAATTCTGACATACACCAGACAGAAAACACGTCTAGGAAAGACAATCAAAGACAATTTATTTTTCAGGATATTGTAAACCCCAACTATAATACATTGGCTGTACTCTTTGCAGGCGATTTAACAGATCAGGGAAGCGACGTTCAATTTCAGGCATTTACCGAAAATTGGATCCACCCAATTGCAAATTTAATGCCAACAAAACCACATTGCGGATCATACCTATGCAAAGGAAATCATGATGAATCATCTGGAAGCAACTCACAACTATCAAAATACTTAAAAAAAGAATATGGCGATTTTTGTTACTCATTCGATATTGAAGGGCTACATTTTGCATGCTGCGGCAAATATCCTCAAAAAATACTGCTAGGTGGAACTTTAGCATGGCTAAAATCAGATCTTAAAAAATTAGCCGCGAGAACACCTGTTGTGATTTTTTTTCATTACAACCTTACGGGACCATTCAGTGATTGGTGGGATGTAAGCTGCGGCAGTTGCACTTGTGCATCTTCAAAAAATGAGAAGGATTACTTTTTTGATGCAATAAAAAACTACAACATTCAGTGTATATTCTTTGGGCACGTGCATTATTCATATTCTGCATTGTGGCGAAATCAATTTCGCATAACAGGCGTAGGTGGCGACCAGTATGCTGTATGCCAGTACAGACCGTCAACAAAAAATGTAGATATAATGTTTAAAGATGGCACAGGTAAAGTATATCGCTGGGAAAGCCTGCTTCATAACGAGTTCGAAGAACTTTAATATTTTTGATAAATAGATTCAATAATTTTTATCTGATTCTGGATTGTAAAATGCTGGATGCAAAAATTGTATCCAGCATCTCCCATTTTTTTGTTCAAATCTTTATCTGTAAGCAATAATAATAATTTATCAGTCCATGCATCAACATCATTTGGATCAATCAAGTAGCCCGTCTGATTATTAATAACAAGCTCATCAAGTGGCGCAAGAGCAGAAGCAATAACAGGCTTTTTCATAAAACCTGCTTCAATTATTGGTCGGGCAAAATGACCTACCGTAGCAGGAAAAACAATTAAATCACTGGCAGACATTGCCTGCGGAATATCTTGTATTGGCCCAAGCAAAACAACAGATTTTTTTATTTTTTCTAAAATATTAGCTACTTCTACTTTAAATTTATAGGCAGGAAATAGTTTTTTAAGATAAGACGTTTTGTTAAGATCCAAATCAAAATAGCTTGCAACCAACAATTTGGCCTCCGGCAATTGCTGTAAAACTTTTTCAAACGCTTTGAATATAACAAGTGTGCCTTTTTCTTGAGATAGCCCACCTAAAAATAAAATTTGGGGATTCGAATAATGATGATAAACAGCATCTCGTGTCATAATATTAAAATCAAATTTTTTTGGATCTACAGCATTATAAACAACACAAGTCTTGGGGTTGTCTTTCCAGGGTAAAGCATCATGCTTACAAATTGGCAAAATTTTACTTGAATATTTGGCCACGTATTTTTTTATAATCCATTTTCTAAATCCCAAATATCCATCCGCAAGTGGTTCACGTACATGCCACATTACCGGAATGCCTTTTTTAGAAGCAACTTTTCCCCATGCTATTAATGAGCTAGTATTCAGATGGACAAAATCTGGCTTAATCTTATCAAGCCAATAACCTGCAACGGATTGCTCTGTTCTAAAAGTGTCCCAGGCTGAACGCAGAAAATATGGTAAGTGATACCAACGAAACCACAAAACTTTTGTGTGTGAAAAATCATACCGATTAACAATACCCACAATTTCAATATTGTTCTGCTTATAAAGATCTACAATTTGTGAGTCATGCAAAAACAACACAACGGGATGATATTTTTCTTTATCCAAAGCATTAATTAAAAGCAAAAGGCTTAGAGGCGCGCCACCCAAGCCTTTGCCATGATGGATGTATAAAATCTTTTTTTTATTCACAATTTCTTGCTTACGAATTCAGGGACTATAAAAATAATAGATCCTGAATCAAGTTCAGGATGACAAAATGGGATTACAAATTTACAGCACCTCTTCTTGAACCAACGCTTGTTGCACTAACATGTTTTTTGTATTTCTCATAATGGCATTGCGACCGATGCAAAAATATTTAATTCCTGAATAATTCATCTCAATTGGGTCAAAGCAATTGCGCCCATCAAATACCACTTTTTCTTTTAGCATATTAAAATCTGTAGGTTTATATTTGAGGAACTCTTTCCATTCGGTAAGAATAATTAACCCATCGCATTGTTCAAGAATCTCTTTTGAAGTTTTTGCATAATTTACCTGATTTGCAAATAAAATTCTGAAATTTTCTGCTGCAACCGGATCATAGACCGTAACTTTTGCACCATTTTCGAGCAATATTTTTACAACATCAAGCGACGGAGCACAACGCAAATCATCTGTTTCCGGTTTGAATGCAAGACCCCATATTCCAACATGTTTTGTCGAAATTGTATCACCAAAATATTTTAATATTTGTTGAGCGAATAAGAGTCTTTGATTATCATTAACATCTTCCACGGCTTGAATTATAGACATAGGACAATCGTATTCCAAACCCGTTGAAACCAAAGCCCTAACATCTTTTGGGAAACAACTTCCACCATAACCAATTCCTGCGTTTAAGAAAAATGGCCCAATTCGTCTGTCTTTAGCCATTCCAATTTTTATCTGATTGATATCAGCTCCGACTTTTTCTGCAAGATTGGAAAGCTCGTTCATAAAGCTAATTCGTGTGGCCAGCATGGCATTAGACGCATATTTGGTTAATTCAGAAGATTCAATATTCATGACTAATAACTGATCTTCAGTTGTTATAAATGGTGAATAAATTCGACTTAAAATTTCTTGTGCACGCTTACTTTCCACACCTATTACAATTCGATCAGGATTCAAAAAATCATTGAGCGCATCCCCCTCCTTTAAAAACTCAGGATTGGATGCAACATCAAACTCAACGGAGACCCCACGGTCTGCAAGTTGCGTATTGATTACTCGCTTAACTTTTTCAGCAGATCCAACAGGAACGGTTGATTTGTTAACAACCAGACAGTACTGTGTAATGCTTTTTCCCACTTCCACAGCAACCTGTAACACGTAAGATAAATCGGCGGATCCATCCTCGTTTGGAGGAGTTCCAACACATGAAAAAATAACTTCCGGTTTTTGCTCAAGCGCCTCTTTTATATTGCTAACAAATAAAATTCTTTTGTTATTAATATTTTCTTTTACAAGCTCATCTAATCCGGGCTCATAAAACGGAACTTGCCCATTTAATAAAGCGTTAATTTTATTTTGATTATTTTCAACAATTGTTACATGGTAGCCTTTTTGAGCAAGACAAGTACCTGTTACCAACCCCACATAGCCGGCACCAACAACCGCAATTCTAACCACTTCTATCTCCTTTCATTATGTCAATCCAAAATTCGTATGTCTTATCAGCTATTGCTTGATGAGAGTACTGCTCAATTGCTTTATCATAACCTTTATTCCCTAGCTCAATTCTTAAAGATTCATCCGAAATTAAACTATTTAAGACATGTTGTAATGATTGTACATTTTTCTGTTTAAAAACTAAGCCTACATCTGAAATAATTTTTGGAATTTCACCGGCATCGCTACCGATTATAGGAACTTTACACGCCATTGCCTCAATCAGGACATGGCCAAATTGTTCGCGCCAGCCATCAATATCAAAAGATGGTAAAACCATAATATCCAAATCGCGAATAAAAGCTGCAACTTGATCGTGTGGAACGGTTTTTTGAATAAAAACTTGTGTGGCAAGATTTTTTGCACAAATTTGCTTACTAAGTTCATCATCACACGGTCCATTTCCAAGATAAACTAAGCGCCAGTTTAAATAATTTTTTCTTAAATTTGCAAAGGCATCAAGTAATGTAAATATTCCTTTTTCTTCAACCAATCTTCCAATAAAACCAATAGTTTTTATCGATTCGGGATTAATTCCAGTATCTTGTTTCTTTACAAAATCAAGTTTACCTGCAGGCTGAAAAATTGTCATATCTACGCCAAGCTGTGGCAAAACGCAAATTTTATTATCAAACCCTTTATCCCTTAAAATTTGTGCCGCATCAACATTTCCAACAAATGCACCACTTGAATTTTTCAGGTTAAATTTTTCGATCCATGTCCAAAATATTTTATATTTTAATGAAAATTTCTGCCGCCAGTTTACCCAAGTAAAAAAGATATTTTTTGATTTTAGTTTTAATAATTTTGAAAAAAATATGCACTGTAAATAACTGAGCGCATTATCACCCTGTTCTACATGAATTAGATTCGGCTTTAATGCCTTCATGAGTTTAAAAAGTTGTTTTGAGTCATAGCAATATAATACTTCATTTCCAGATTTAAATGTCTTCATTGAAATAAATTTGCAGTTAGGTAAATCAAAATTACTAAAATCAGATTCAACCGTGTGATTAAAAAGAGTAGCTCCCCATTTATTGGGAAACAAAACATTGATGTAAACACTGGGATAAAGTGATGCAAAAACTTGCCACTTTTTTCTATTTATTGGTGTTATATAAGTATGACTAACAACCAGGACTCTCATATCTGTAATACCCTTTTTTATGAAGAAATTATAGCAATAAAAACAATTAATGCGAACTTTTAGCCGAAATAAGTCATTTACATAATATCCCTTGAAAAATTCGTTTTGTATGATACGATTTTACTTCGTAGTTGTTTGGTTAAGATTATTTTATATGTTTATTTTTATTCCAAGGAGTGAATTTTATGAAGAATAACAGATTGTCTTTGCTTATTAAGGGATCTGCTCTAGTACTAACAGTCAGCTTACTTCCAGGGTGCAAGGGCTTAGATTTTTTCAAGAAGAAAGATGCTGCAAAAACTGAAGCAACTGAATCTAAAGCTGCTGATGATGCATTGGTACTCTGCTCTATCGATGGCAATGCCGTCATTAAAAAGAGTGATTTCGATAAACGCGTAACACAAATGCTTCAAGCAAACCCTTACTTCAGAGGCGCCGGAGCAGAAATGCTTCCATTAAACGTAAAACGTAAATTCCTCGACAGACTCGTAGAAGAAGAACTTTTTGTACTTGACGCAAACAAGCAAAACATTGAAAAAGATGCTGAGTTTCAAAAAACTCTCAAAGAAATGGTTGATCTAGTAACCCGTTCTCTTAAGATCCAGTTCAGAGAAAAGAAAATCTACGATGATACAAAGGTTGCAGAAGAACAATCAAAAAAATACTTTGATGAACACAAAACACAGTATGTAAAAGTAGCAGGCGGAACACTTGCAAGTGGCATAAAATTTGATACAGACGCAGCAGCAAGTGCATTCTTGGCAAAAGCAAAAGCAAATATCAATGACTTTGAAAAACTTGCAAAACAAACCAAATCCGGCAAGTTCAGAGAATTTGGTAGAGTTGGACAAGAACCTACAAATAATGCTATGGGAATGGAATCCGTTCCAGCACCTATCAAAGAAGCCGTACTTTCTATGCGCAATTTACCAGGCGTTGAAAAAGTAAAAGTTGGTAAAGAGTTATGGGTTGTTAAAGCATCTGATAAAAAAGATTCAGTATTCTTTGATTTTGAAGAAGTAAAACCTCAAGTTGAAGCAATGATCAAAAATAATGAATTCAGAACAAAACTCACATCAGAAATTGAAAAATTAAGAGCTTCTTACAAAGTAACAGTTAATGAAGATTTCTTTAAAGATGCCAAACAGGTAGCTGAACAGCCAGCTGCTGCAGGTGAACAACCAGCAGGCGAAGGCGCAGAACAAAAACCTGAAGAAGCAGCAGAAGAAACATCACAAGCTGCATAATATTTGAAAATACTTTTAAAATATATAAAAAGGGAGTTGGTCACAACTCCCTTTTTTGTTATACTCGAATCTACATATTTTCGTTATTAATCACTAAACTTGATAGAACTGCACAGGAGAAGAGATGCTTAGTTTAAGAAAAAATTATCTGTTTTATGCACTAAGTTTAACTGTTATTTTTAACAGCTTTGCATCAGAACAAACAAAATCTAATACTGAATCTACAAAAACAAATGATACAAAAACTGATGCTAGTTCTCCCAAAAATTGGGTTATCGACAAAATCATTGTTCTGGTCAATGGAACAAGAATTCTAAAATCAGATCTGGATAAACCTAGGATTTCTAGAGATGGCGGAAAATATAATTTAGATGAATTAATTGAAGAAGAAATACTTATACAAAGAGCTATAGATCGCCACATGTTACCAACGGAAGCTGATGTTGAGCGCCAAGTGGTGGCATTTAAATTACAAAATGGATTGGGCGATTTATCTGCGTCTGATTTTGAGGAAGAGTTAAAAAAATTCGGCTTTACACTAAAAGAGTATAAATTCCAAATTGGTAGATTGATTGCATCTGAAAATATAAAACGTATGGAAGTTACCGATAAAATTGTTATTACATCTCAGGAAGTTGAAAATTACTATAACAACAATCCGGAAATAATGCCTGAAGAGTATTATTTAAAAATGATTCCGGTCACAAATCAAGACAACGCTGACAAAGCAACTAATATCAACAAAAACAACTTAAACATGACTGACGCCGTTGACCTAGGCTGGATTAAAAAAGAAGACTTGGATCCTAAATTTGAATTTGTGTTAACAATGGAAAAAGGCCAAATTTCTGAAATGGTTAATGTAAACGACAAAAATTATGTTATCGAAATAACTGACAAAAAAGAGAGTCGCCAGAAATCGCTGGATGAGCGTTACAGTGGAATAGAAAAACTACTGACACAAAAAAAGCAGGCAAAACTTATTAAGAAATTTGAAATCGATTTAAAGAAAAATTCAACAATAATTTATCTGTAAAATTTTAGTTTTAAGCCTAGAAATTATTTTATCTAAAAAAATTAACACTGCCATTTATCTGCTCAATTGATATATCGGCACAACCGATGCGTACGGCAATATTGCATATACTTTTTTTAAAAGTAACGCGTTTATTTTGAAAAATATATTTATCCCAAAATACAAACTCCACAAAATATAAACATCACCAAACAACTCTTCCACTCAAGCGTTTAACAAAACAAAAATGAAGTTACCAACAAAATTGTTGGTAACTTCATTTTCATGATGACAAATGAACGTGTTCAAAATCCTTGCATTAAATTGTATCGTTTTGATGCAATTTCAGAATGATGCATCAGGTAATAATTTTGACCCGCTTTACATAATAATTACAAAAACGACACCTATTTTAAAAAATCTTGTTTATAAAAAATGTTTAAATTTTGAAATATAAAAATAATTTGTTAAGCTGTTAAATCTTAATTAAAGGGCTTTTTTATGTTATTCGATAAAATATATCCGGTTACTTGCCACACGGACCACGTCGGACCAAATTCAACTTTTGTTGTAATCAATGGCTTTAAAGAAGACGGTTTACAATACATTCAGACGGCAATTGAAAAAGGTGCCACAAAAGTTGTTTTAGAAAAATCTACGCAACTTACAAAAAAGCATTCCGGCATCGAATATATCTTTGTAGAAGACTCACGTGTTGCTCTGGCTGAACTCTGTGCTCAAGCACTTGGAAATCCCGCAGAAAAACTTAAATTTATTGGCATCACCGGAACATCCGGAAAAACTACAACTACTTATCTAATTGATTATATTTTACGTGAATCCGGATACAAAACGGCTCTACTTGGCTCTGTTAAAAATCGAATTTTAGACCAAGAAGAAGAGATAACTTTAACAACACAAAATAGCGACTATATTCAAATGTTCTTAGCCGAATGTATAAAAAAAGGCGTGCAGGTAGTTATCATGGAAGTCTCATCGCATGGACTTGCCCTAAATCGAATTCATGGAATCAATTTTGACGTTGCCGGATTTACAAATCTTAGCCCGGAACATATGGACTTTCATCCAACAATGGATCACTATTTTCAAACAAAAATAAAAATATTTGATTACCTGAAAAACGATGGGCTTGCCGTAATTAACGCAGACAACGAATGGGGCATTAAAGCTCTTGAACAAATAAAAAACAGCAAATTTTCAATAAAAGCATTTGGCCAAACAACACTTAATTTAAATCCGGAATTCGAAAAATTTGAACTTTTACAAAATAGTTTGCATGATTTGAAGATTAAGTTTGCAAAAGATAACCAAGCAATTCAAACCAAAAAACTTTTGGGCGAATTTAATGGTTATAACATTGCAATGGCATTTATTGCATGTAAACATTTTAATATTGCGTCAGATAAAATAGCCCTAGCAGTACAAAAATTTGTAGGAGTTCCAGGTAGAATGCAATGCCATACACTAAAAAACGGCGCCCAAGCATTTGTTGACTTTGCACATAAACCGGATGCTTTTGAAAAAGTTTTAAAAAATCTTCGCCCACATACTAACAATTTAATAGTAGTATTTGGATGCGGTGGGAACAGAGATAAAACCAAACGCCCAGTAATGGGCAGCTCGGCGGCCAAATATGCCGATCTGATAATAGTCACAGACGACAATCCCCGAGATGAAGACCGCCAGACAATAGCAGACGAAATAATAGCAGGAATTCCAAAAGAAAAGATATCTCAAACAATCTGTCTACTTGATCGCAAGAAAGCCATTGAAAAAGCCGCAAATATGGCAACACCAAATTCAATCATAGCCCTTCTGGGTAAAGGACATGAAAATTATTATCTAATCCAAGGCAAAAAATATCATTTTGATGATTTTGAAGAAATAAGCAGATTTTAACCAAATATTATAGTATATAGCAGAAACGAATATGCCATTTGTAATTTAATTATTTTCTGTTATCATAAGTGATATTTTACAACATTTTGTATTTTGTACGCTTTCGTGGGGGTTATTTTTATGAAATTAAAATTAAATTGGATTATTGTCTCTATTTTTGCGATAGCTTATTTTCTTTCAATAAGCAAACCGTTGTTTTCGATGGAACGCGATATACCATCCGACTCTGATACAGAAGAGTACCTAAGCGATAGCGATACGGAAACAGAAGACTATTCCGGCATCGACACACTCAACGATGAATTACTACAAACTATAAAAATTGATGGCTGGGTAAATCGCCCCATGCTCAGCAAAGATTTTCTTTATTTAACAAATAAATTCATAAACAATATGACTAATACATTTCAACAAACCACTTGGCTTTGTGATAAATGTGTAGATGATCCTGAATACATTGATAAACAAATAAGAACCCTACTAGAATGGCACTCAAGCTCCAAAATAGATCTTCAATATCCCAAATTCCCATGTATTGCAAAATTAATTTTACCACAAAGAACTCGTGTCGCAATTATCGGTGATATTCATGGCGATATGGATACAGTAGAAGGAATTTTTTATTCTCTCAGAAATGAAAATTTTATTGACGATTTCATGAAAATAAATGATGACGCTCGAATAATTTTTCTGGGAGATTATATGGACAGAGGCGACTTTAACTTGCAAACCCTATCCTCTGCTTTACTTTTGGCAGTTAAAAACCCTGAAAAAGTCTTCCTATTAAAAGGCAATCACGAATCCGATATAGATGAAAACAGTGAAATAATAGATGAAATCAAAGAAATAGAGAAGAACAAAATATCTAGAGATACATTAATGTGCAATGCCATAAAAGTTTGTGAGCTTATGCCCGCAGGAATGTTTCTTGGATTCAAAAATCAAACCCAAACGCACTTTTATTTTCTCGCACACGGCGGACCGGATATCAGATATGATTACAGTGATTTTTTAAATATAAATGATGAAAATATATGCTTCTGGATGCTAACAAATGATGATCTTTTAAAAACATCTAAAACTCAAACCTTATTTGAAAAAATCTACTCAATAATAAAAACAAGCACAGAAATATGTAACTCCTTAGAATCACATAATCATGAATCGTTAGATTTCGGTTTTTTATGGAATGATATAATCGATTTTGCTTGTAGAATTCCAGTGCTTAATAACCCACAGCGAGGAAAATCGTGTATTTCACTAAATGCCGGGTTCATCAAATATTTTTTAGAATCATTTACAAACGAAAATGTAAAAATTGTCGGTTTAATTCGTGGGCATCAACATAATCTGGCTAAAAAAATTGGTTGTCTCTCAGACGACAGAATACTAAGCCCTTCCTGTAGTTATTTCGCAAGCAATCCACCAAGATGTCAACTTTTATTACCCGAATTTCGTGCAATTCTAAAAGATACGTTCACAATCGTTACCGTAATAAGTGGACAAATTCAAAATAAAGACATAGACATTGCATATTTACCAACATTTTTAGAATTAATTTCTTTGGGTAACGACATGCGTACAATTCGAGCTATTGAATATAAAGTTGACCCGATGCAATAACATAACTAAATTTATATACATGGATCTTACTTCGGTCTTACCAATGCAAGACGAAAGTAAGACCAAAATGGCTAAAAAAATTGTAAGGAGTTAGTAATGCCACTGTATATAAAAAGATTAATGATTTTTGTTGTCATATGTTTTTCATCAGCAAATTATTTATCCACACACCCAAAAAACAAACGTCCTTCTTGCCCATCGGGGCAATTTTTTATTTTAACATTACCCAGTTTTCAAACGTTTAAAGAATTTGGAACATGGCTTGAAAAAACACAACCTGCCGGAGTAATGCTAATCCCTGCACATGTTAAAAACAGACTACAGACTAAAAAACTTTGTTCATTTCTACAGTCAAAAGCAAAAAAACTTGGAATTTATCCACTTTTAATTTGCATAGACTGGGAAGGCGGAATTGTTTCACGTCCAACTGAAGCTGGAGGTTTTACATCAATTCCATCACCATATAATCTTGCAAAATCAGGCAAATCAGATTGTTTTTTAGCCGCTCAGTTAATAGCTCAACAGATGAGTGAAGTTGGGATCAATGTTGATTTTGCCCCAAGTCTTGATCTGTTTGACCAAAAAAATCCGGTTCTTGCAACCCGCTGCTTCGGCCCAACGTCCGAGATAGTGAGTGAATGTGGTATCGCATTTTGCAAAGGACTTATGAGTTATGGAATAATGCCGGTAATAAAACATTATCCGGGATTAATGCTTGGCAAAGGTGATACACACTTTAACAAAATTGAAATAAATGCAACGCAGCAAGAATTCGATCACAACGAGAAACCTTTCATCGCAGCATTGCAAGAAAATTTACCAATAATAATGGTTGGACATGCTCAGTACAAGCAATTTGGTCCAATTCCTGCAAGCAGATCAGGCAAAGTAATTAAACGCCTGAAACAATATAATTCCAACTTGATCGCCGTTACCGATGACATAGCAATGCAGGCTTATAATAACGGACAAGACTTGAGCAACACAGTTCTTGAGTCAATTAATAATGACTTTGATCTTGTAATTTATTCTGCCGCTCCTGAAAAACAGATACAATTAATTGAAAAAATTAACCGCCAAATTAACTCAAAAAAAAATTATCCCAATTTTACTAAAAAAAATCTTATAAAGTTAAAACAGAACTTAACAAAAGCAAAAAAAATAATTTTAAATTTTAATGAAAAAGAACTTGCAAATCAATTGGCACAAAAAGCACTCTCTCAAAAAATAAATTCAATAGATTTTTCTGACAAAAATACTGTTTTAATCTCAGTTGATTACACAAAAATTAGACCTGCAGAGATTTTAATAAATTCGGAGGAAAGTAATAATTCAGGGAAACAAACTCAGTTTGCAGCCCTGTTGAAAAAAACACAAACAAATTTATCTGCAATAAATTTCGGTGAGTTTATTTTAGATCCAAAGTCCGACCAAAGCTGTAAAAAACTCGAAGAATTTATAGACTCCGGTACACCAAATAGTGCTGATTATATTTTTGTTCAAACATTTTTTTATGGCGATGGAATTTGGAACAAAATTCAAACTCAATGGCTAGAAATGTTAGAACCATATGCAAACAAGATTATTGTTTTATCACTTGGACACCCATCTGAAAAATTTATTTTGCCACAGTCTCAAATAGTAGAACTCGGTTCATTTAATGTTCCAATGTTAAATGCGGTAGTAAGTAGATTAACCACAAAGCCACTTTTAACAGGGGCCGATAAGCTTGCACAAAATCCCGAAACTTTTTTAAAAAATAAAAAATTTGGAATTTTATGCCACAAATGCAGTGTCGTAACCGTAGGCCTGAAATCCGGCGCGTCACCTGTCGGTGATGGTTCGACAAGCTCACCACAGCCTGCCCGTCGTAGCCACGTAGGGCGAAGACTGGGAGCGCGCCAACTCGATCCGCTCATCCTGAGCCTGTCGAAGGATCGTCCTGCTGTGCCCGGCGTAGCCACGAAGGGCGAAGCCTGGGAGCCTGTCGAAGGATACGAGGCCCAAAGTAACAATCTCGAATTTCTGCCCAACTTTTTATACAACTGGACACACAACCCAGAGAACAGCGCAAAGCTCTGCGCCCTATTTGCGCCTGAACACGGAATTATGGGAACACAACAAGATGGCGCTCAAATAAAATCAGAAAACTCAAGCAAATGGGACTGTCCTGTATACTCTTTACATGGCGCAACCAAATGCCCAACGCCTGAGATGCTCAAAGATTTGGATCTTTTAATAATAGATTTTCAAGAAGTCGGAGTGCGCTGTTACACATATTTAAGCACACTTGCGCTGACACTTCAGGCAGCCAAAGATTGCAATATTCCAGTCTTACTCTTAGAACGACCAAATCCAATAAAATTTTTAGGAGCTTTTGGACCAAAGTTAAATCCCAAATTTGAATCTTTTTTAGGCAAAATCCCAACGCAGTTTGGGCATGGCTCAACGATTAGTCAAATCGCAAAAAATTTAAATAAAAAAATTGGCGCTGAGCTAACAGTATTAACCTGCGGCCAACTGCCTCAGTCACCTGAATCAACAAATGCCTACTTTGCATCAAACTTTATTCCACCATCACCAAACTTGCCAACAATTGAATCAGTTTATGTTTACCCAATGACAGTTTTTATCGAAGGCACAAATTACTCAGAAGGCCGAGGAACAGCACATCCATTTGAACAAATTGGTGCGCCTTGGGTGGATGCTCAAAAGCTTGCAACCATACTAAATGCAAAAAATTTGCCCGGAATATATTTTGAACCGGTCGATTTTACCCCCAAAATAATTTCCGGTAAAGCCGAAAATCCAAAACATAAAAATTCACTGTGCCATGGCGTTTTCTTACATATTCATAATCCAAAGAAAATTAAGCCATTTTTAACGGCACAAACTATATTAAAAGAGTTATTTCAAAATTATCCCAAACAGTCAGAATGGATAAAGTCTGGCAACAGATATCTTATCGACCTGCTTGCCGGTAATGATTCTATGAGAAAATCAGCGATATAAAATATACGCCTCTGTTCGTATTGGCAGATGCTTTATATGATTCGTAAAATCCTGCCTGTTTTGAAAAATACCGGCAAAAAAATCTAACTGATAAAGATTTTTAACAAACGCTCCGCCTGTGTCTGCAACAACTCCAAGCCTAATTTCATGCTTCTGGGTAAATGGATTTATATGTTTAAGTGCAATAATTTTCCCAAGGCCAATGTTAAATATATCTGCAGCGAAAACAACATTTTGTCTATTTTTTAAACGTTTTTTGAACTGCTCAACAGACCATTTCGAATTTCTATCTTCTTTAAAATACCAGTATCTTTTCTGCTGCCATGGATCTTTATTGGTTTTGTCATAGTCAATCCCGTTACTCTGATTTGCCATAAAAACTCTCTCTTTGCCATCAGGCATTCTGACAATCACAGTTCCCTGCATTAGAGAGTCTTCAAAATCGGGACGTGAAAGCCAAACAATTGGTCTAGCCTTACCTTTATTTGATGGATGGTTCAGAATTCCGGACAAAACCTGTTGTTTAGAATATTTTTTACAAATATGATTGTCCAAAATTTGATATAATGGACAACAACATTGTTTAGTTTTTTGGTAACTTCCGGGCACAGAAAAAATGGCATAATTAGTTAATCGAATCATTCCTCCATATGGAAGATTAATACCATTACTTAGTGCACTCTGTCGATCTGCATTCCATTTTATGAAATTAAAATTTTCGTTTAAAAAATCCGGATTCAGAATTCTAAATTTTCCGGACGGCATATCTTGCTTAATTGTCGAAATTATAAATTCAAGAGTATTCTCAATGTTTTTTACAGTCAAAATGTGTGACAAATGCGGTGGAACGATTAAACAACCAGATTTTTTTGCATTTTGGCGAACAAAGTTTAATGTATCTTGAGCAGCCTGCATTAAATTATAAGGATTTGTTGCAACAAATTCATTTGAAAATGGCAACATAACACCCGGCTCAAAAAATTTATCCACAGAGCCAACAAGCATCTGCTTTTGCTGGACAGCATAGTTTGAAGTATGAACTCCATCGATATGAAAACTGAACAAGTTAACATAGCAAATATATATAAAAATTATACTTAAAAGCATAAAGCTCTTCATAAGACGCCCCCCTAAAAGATGTAGCCTCTATCATTACAGTTATCCCCTATCCCATTAAATCAAATCGATCGCTAATTGGTCAATAAAATTTACAAATATGAAATATATTATTTGATTTAAGCCACATTACTAAGCAATTAATGCATTTTCTTTACAATTTTTCATGCAATACGCTAGCCTGCCATAAGTTAGTAACCAATTAACGTGGCTTTTAATAAAAGGACATTTTTTATGAAAAGTATAAACAAGCTTTTACTATGCATAACTTTTGTATCAGCACAATTCACACTCCGAACAGAAAATTTAGAAACTCAAATTAACACAGATGCGGGACAAGAAGTTCCCAATATTATCTCTGCCGAGCCAGGGTCAGATATTACCAGCATTGATAAATCACAGCCTAAACCTCAAGATATTTTAAATACTATAAACAACGTCGTTAACATGATGCAGACAGCAAACACCCTTGTAAATCAAGTTGCATCGACAGATAATACCGTTACCAAAACCAACCAACAAAATAGTAACTCACAACAAACTGGAAAAGTGGATACACAAAATATTTTGAATACCACTCAAAACGTACTTAATATCGTTCAAACTGCAAACAATTTAATAGATCAAATTTTTCCAATAGACGATACCATTGGAACAAATGAGCAAATTGTAAACAATCTCAGTACATCCGAAATTGAAAAGTGGAAATACGTCAATAACTACTTTGCAGCAAGCATTGGAGACTTAAATTCTTATGAAAAAATTGGCGAATTTATTAGCCAAAATGCAAAATTTTTATCAATGCCAGCCGCCATTCTTTATAAATTTTTAGCAGAAAAAGTGTTGGCTAAATTGGCACCTAGCACCACAAGCGATTCAGCAACAGCAACAGAGACAACATCATCAACCACCAAAGCCAAGAAAAACAAATCTCTAAAATCAAAAGCCTTAGATAACTCACTAAGTTTTGGGGCAGGAAGTCTTAAATACGTTACAGCACCAATCATTGGCGGACTACTAACATATAGAATTATTAAATTCATAGGAGCAAAAATTGGGACCAAAACAACAAAATGCAACACATCTTTAATAACCTTTGCAAAAGATTGGGATCAACACAAAAATCAAACACCTGAAATTTTATGGTCTTTATTTGAACATTTAAATAAAGAATTAGTTGATAACAATGGGAAATTGCCAAAAATTGATGCTGCGCTTGCCCAAAAAATTATAGAAGCCATTGCAACAAATGCATCAATTTACGAATCAATCGGCTAATTTTAAAAAATACATTTGATTTTAAAAACCACAGGATTGTAAATTACACTCCTGTGGTTTTTTGTTATAATTAGTTTTTACTAAAATTGGTAAAATAATATTTATTAACATTAGTTTGATAACTCAGAAAATCGTAAAAACAACTACTGAAAGAGACTTTTGAATTGTAATTTTGTCATCCTGAATTTATTTCAGGATCCATGGATTAATGAGTATCCACTAATTCGTAAGTGTTAACGTTTAAATTTGGATTATAACTAATCCATGGATGCTGAAACGAGTTCAGCATGACACGTCCTTTCAAAAATATTATTTAAACCGTTAGTTACAATCGATTTAGTAGTTATTGAATTCGCATATTGTTCTTAAAGGTATAGGATGAGCGGTAATGATGCAATCGCAAGCCGGATTCGTTTTAAAACGATTTCAACCCAATAAATCTAAAAGTACTATTCTTTCAATGTATGAAGGAAAGTTCGATCTATCATTTAAAAAATTCAATGACAGCTTCAAACTTTGGCCGGGAATGCTTGTATCATTTAACACAGAAAAAACATATAACACCCTTTTTGGATCAAATATACAAATATTAGCCACGCCAAACTTATCGGAAAATCAGTCCATATTTTTCATGCACCACATCTTAGAGCTTTGCTACTTCTTTGTTCCCAGTAACAAACCATGTCCTGAGATTTTTAATTTTTTAAAACATTTTTTTTTATTTTTTGACCAAGAAGTTACAAGTCCAAAATATTTAAATTTTACCCAAAAAATATTCGTAACTAAATTATTTAGCCTTTTTGGGTTCTTTTCTCATGACCCAATTTCGAGGTATTTAGCAGTACATGAAACGCTTACGACAACTTTTGTTGACTTTTCCATAGAACAAAAAGTAGAATTTTTGGAAAAGCATCTAAGTCTGAACCAAGAAAAAGATTTGGACGAATGGATTTTGGAAAGTTTAAAAATACATCCTCATAGCCACCTGTTCAAAACAACATTATTCGTCTATAAACAATAATTTATTGGAGATAATCATGAAGATATATAACAAAATGTTTTTTATTTTGTTAACGTGCCTGTGGCACTCAACATATGCAATGCAATTTTTAAATATAACAAAACAGTATGACCAAAAAACCAATGTCGTTCTCCCTTTTCTCAGTAATATTGAAATGCGAAAAAAACAGATCAGCGACCTAGAGATATCTCTACGCGAAATCAGAAGTCGGCTGGAAGAGCTAAATAAAGAAAGCTCAAATGCGCTCGCACAAATTCAAATTGAAGGTACGGATATACAAAAGATTGGAGCACATGCTTCAGAACGTGAAATAGAGTATTTAAATAAAAAAATATCAACATTCAATGCCAGAAAACAAAACCTTATAAACATACAAGAAGTTGATCAAGAAACTGTCGCAATAATTGAAAAACGTATTGAGATACTAAAAGAAATCTTAAATTATTTACAAGCTCCAAAAATTCAGCCAAAGCCCATTTATACATGGAAAGAATTTCAGGATGCACAAATTAAAACATCTGAACAAATTGCACAAATTGAAACTGAAAAACTAAAACGGGAAAATATTAAAAAACAGATTTTGGCAGAAAAAGGAACTTTACTTTCACTACAAAAACAGCTTGATGCAAAAGAAAAAGAACGTAATAAAATCATCAATCAAACACCTTCACATGATAAAGATGAAGAAATATCGACGGATATAATTAGACTTGAATCAGAAGTAGTTGATCATGAAATCAACTTATTAAATGAAAGAATAAAATTTTCCAACCAAAAAATAGAAAAACTAACAGAAGAAGAAAAGCTTAAAGAAACCGAATTTGAACTCTTACAATTAAAAATTAATGATCAAAAAAACATATCCCAGGTAATAGAAAAGAGACTTTTACTTGATTCAAAAGATGTGGAATTTGCAAAATTAGAACTCAAAAAAGAAACCCACATTTCAATTGATACAAAAAATGAATTAAATAAATTACGCGAACCCAAAAAATATGAAAAAGAAAAAATAAACATAGAGATCAACAGCCTTCAAGATAAAATCAAACAACTCACAACCAAAGATAAAAAAGATTCATATAACATTCATATTACAAAATCAATGCTACAAAGAACCCTATCGCTCAAAGATCTTATTGAAAGAGATCTGCTACTACTTGATGCAAAAAAAGACGTTGCCGACGTAAAGTTAAAAATTAAGGAACTCCAGTTTAAAATACTAGAATTAAGATACAAGCTAAAAACAGAAAAAGGTAACGTAAAAGAGTATCTTGCAACATATAAAACTCAAAAAGAGCTTGAAACAAGCACCCTAAAAAGTTTTAAAGAAAAACGCATTGAAGCTGTTAATTCTTTGGTTGAAACTCAACGCGAAATATCGGGGATTAGCTCCAAAATAGAAAAAATGCATGGCAGTAAAGCCTCTCTAATCAACCAACAGCCTTCATATTTGACTACAATAATAAACAATCTTGATGACTCAAGACGCATATTAAGCGACCTCTCAATAGTAACCCAAGACTTTTTGGCTGTATGCTCCGACCTAATTCACCAACAAACAAGTGTCTTAAATTTTTACGATCTAATACTTACCGACCTTGAATCCTACACAACAACACAGAGCATTTGGAAGCGTACTCCTACTGCAATATCTTCTGAAGCACTAAAAACTTCATTAATTGAAGCGGAAGATTTTGCTAAAAAGCTTTTTTGGGGAGTCCCCGCACATTTGAGCCCTTTAACAATTTTAAATTTATTAAAAGAGTTTAGTATTTTTGATTTTTTATTTACCCTTCTTTTTATACTTTTTGCTGTAACCGCATTTATTTTCATTAAAAAATGGCTCGTCAAAATCAGTCAAAAATTTGAATATAAATCTCAGCATAAACCTGAGCAATCAAAACGTATTACATACACAATTTCTTCTACACTTTTAAATTTCGCGCTAGAACATTACAACTTATTATTCGCACTAATATCGATATATCTATATATAAATCTTGAGTATCAGATCTTTACAACCCAATTTTTGTCCATCCCATTTTACACCGCACTGTTCTATTTGACCTGTATTCCATTTTTTGTTTTTATATCAACACAGCTACTCACAACCTTAAAAGATTTAAATAAAAAATTGAGTTTTGTCTTTTTTGCTGAAACAATTCAGGATAGATTTTTGGTCCTAATCAGCACATTTATGTACTCTTCTTCCATAATTCTTCCGTTTAGAAGCGCATTTTTAATTTACAGTGACACAAAAATGGGACTGGGTGATGTTTTAATGGCAGGATATTCATTAATATTATTATTAATTTTACTATTTTTGTTCACCAAGGATGATCTGTTTAAACTGCTTCCGTACACAAGATATACGTTATTTGAATGGCTTAAGAAAAAACTCGAAAATTTTTATTACCCAATATTTTTCTTCATAATGGGTCTTTTAATTTTACGTAACCCATATGTTGGATATGCCAATCTCTCTTGGTACCTGGCTTTTGCAATTCCAGCTTCAGCAGCACTCTTATGGGCATTGTTTATAACACATAACTATATCAGAAATTATTCAGTATTTTTGTTCATGACAGAGGATGAAGATGAAATAAAAGATAAATTTGAACATGCTAAAACTTATTATGGAATATTAATTATTGCAACTTTCCTGTTCCTCTTTTTCATTGATATTTTCTTCATTGCACGTATTTGGGGATATAATTACACTACAACCGAAATATGGCGGCTACTTTCTGAAACATGGGTTATTCCATTTGGTGATGCCAATAAACTTGGAGTCGTTCAATTCATAACATTGGCAACATTTGTTTTATCAGGATTTTTAACATCGTCACTGCTTGATAAATTTGTACTTAATAAATTATTTGAGATGCTACGCACTGAGTCAGGAACTCAAAACACCATTTCGAAAATACTGCACTATGTAATCATTATAATAGCAGTCCTGCTTGGTTTTTTATCCATTCACCTCGAGCAATTCATCTTCCTAATTGGCGGACTATTAGGTATCGGTTTAGGCTTTGCTCTCAAAGACGTTGTTGCTGATTTTGTTGCAGGCTTCTTTGTGCTTATCGAACGCCCAATTGAAATAGGAAATTACATTCAGATAGATAATATTGAAGGTACAGTACAAAAAATCTCAGCACGAACAACAACAATTGTTAACTCACGCAACTTTGCAACATTTGTTCCGAATAAAGATCTACTTGCCAAACAGATTACCAACTGGAGCCATCGCAAGTTCGCAATTGGATTTGAAATTTATATTCGCGTAACACACGAGTCTGACCCAGAACTGGTGCGTAAAATTATTCTTGAAACACTACAAAGCCATCCAACAGTACTAAAACTTCCTGCCTGCATCTGCCGCCTGGAAGAGATTGAGGCTGACGCACTTTACTTTATGAGCCGCGCATTCATTAGCACTCAAAGATTGAAAGAAAGTTGGACAATTGCAGCAGATCTTAGAATAAAACTTGTTAAAGCATTTAAGGAAAATGGAATTAAGTTCGCCAAACCACAGCGAGTTGTTTATCTAAATGAGCAAACTAATGAAACAAGGGTTGAAGAAAAAAAACCGCTTGGTATAAAGTTTGATAAATAAAAAACTGGGATATTAAGGAAAAGAGAGAGTAAAAAAGAAGAAAGAGAGTAGTAATGAAGATTATTAAAATCATTGCAATTTTAATAGTTGCAGTATTTTATTCAAATACCTATTGCGCAACCAAGCCGCCAGCAGAAATTAAAGATAAATTAACAACATTAAAACAGTCGCTGGGAAGCCTTAAAACAAAATTAAATACGCTGCATAGTAATCTTGAAAGATTGAAAAAACAGTTATCAAAAGAATCCGCAGCTGAAAGTCTATTTTCTCAGCAATCAGGAACATCAGGATCATGGGTTCCATTAAATACACGAGCCTATGGGGAAATAGGAATAAAGATATTCCATGAAACAAACGTTACAAAAGAAGCCGATTTAGCTATTGAATTTTACACGTGGGAACATATTCAAAAAATACACCAATTGGTTATAGGGAAAAATAAAATTCCTGAGGAATGGGCAAAAGCTCCATGTACAGAGTTTTTATACTCTTCCAAGTTTTTTGGTTCATATCATGATGAGAATATAAATTCAAGTCTTATATTGATAAATGTCGAAAAAGAATTAAAAGAGAAGACTCCTCCAATAGACTTGAGTAACAAAATTTATTTAATTATGGATAACTTTGCTAGCGATTGTTCTTTTAGAAAAAAAGTCTCAGCAGATGGATGGAAAAATGATATAGAGGAATTTATTCTAACAAAAATGAATAATAAATTGCCAGCAGATGAAACTCAACAAGCAAGTTATCTCAATAAATTGGTTTTGAAAATAGGATACATATTACTCCTTTTATATTACATGGGTGTAACCGTTGAAGACTGTGATATGTTTATAATTTTTAATCCAGAATTTAATCGAAGACAAGATTTTAATCCACAAACATTCACCAATAAAACAGCCGCTATCGATGATTACATAAGAGCAACAAGAATAAAATTGGTCGATTTTGGAGAAAGCAGAATATTTTACAGAAATGACGGTAAAAACATTATACCAGTCGATGATACATGGTATAAATCCGCAGATAAAGAAAATTGTATCAAAATTGTCATTCAAAATAAAAATCAGGCAATAATTCAACTGGCAAAAAGTTTTGGGGGGAGTATCCCAAGCGATAGCGTGACTGCTTACCTTGGGGACATGAATGATAAATTCAAAAATAGCTTTAAACTGCTAAATGAGTTTCCTGCAATAAAACCACAAGTCAAAGCAAAATTTGAAGAATTAAAAAAAATATTTGGGACACTCAATTACGATACTGAAATTGATAAAATATTGTAAAAAATTCCCCAAACATAAAAAATCAAGTAAAAATCATGAAAAATTGTTTTAATATCTACATAATTTTAATTTTGACAACAACACAAATATTTGCTGATCCTGGGTTAAATAATGTTGGAAATAGTTGCTTTTTTAATGCAACAATGCAAGCTCTTGCCCACGTAAAATCTTTTAGAAATAAAATAAATCAAATACAAGAAACAGATATTTCTAGCGTTAAAGATGAAGCTGAAAAAAATTTTGCTAAAGAATTTGTGCGGCTTATAAACACTATGACCTCACAGAAAGATGGAAACATAAATCCATCTGCTACTTACAATGCAATGATCAATGTTGCCAAAGAAAGGTCCAAGGGATCACAGAAATACTTAGTCGGCAGAGATGAAACACCAGCAAAAGCATATGATCAGCACGATCCAGCAGAGGTTTTAGATTTATTGTTATTTAAAACATTCGGAGAATCAGGATGCAAAGTTTTAACCGATGCATTAGATACTTTTGCAATAAAACTTATTTCTGAAACAAAAAGAAGTGCCTGTGGACATATCACCACATCGGAGGATGTCGGCCATGGAAGAAACTGGATTGAATTTGATATGGTAAAATATACAATCGATCCAGAATCATTCGAACAAAAAATTGAAAAATTAGAATCAGCTGATTTAATAAATTTTTGCAATCATCTATTCATTGAAGGTGAAACTCGGTCACTTAGGTGCGATTGGTGTACTGCTGAACGATGGATAAAGGAAGGGAAACTAAATAAAAATAATATTGGAGAAACTATTTTTGACGCCATAAGTGAAAATATTTATACAGCAGGTTTAAATTCGCAAATTGCGGAAAATAAGGCATACAAAGACTTAGTTTTGGAAGCAAATAAAAAAGATGCAAAAATTAAATTCATAGAAAGACAAGCATCAAGAACAAAAAAATTCAATACCATTCCTACGGCAATAATTTTTGATTTTAAACGTTTCTTACAAACAGCAACTGGCGCCCGTGGAGAAAAATTAAATACAAAGCTCTCTTTTCCTGAGACACTAGATATCTTGCCATATATCTCCTCTAGTCTAAAATCTAAACTCACGCAACCAACTAAAGTTATTTATAAGTTAAAGTCATTCATATGTCATAGTGGAGATTTGGGCGGAGGACATCACTATGCATATGGATGGAGCAATTCGGACAATTGTTGGTATAAACTAAGTGATTCCTCTGTAAGTAAAAAAGTTAATATCTCAGCGGTAACTCAAAATAATAACGCACCTTTTATTCTCTTTTATGAGCTTAACGATGAAAGCCAAGAAATACTAAGGGAAGATGGCTTATTACAGCAACCACAATTAGCTAATTCAATTAATCAACAACTAGCTAAACTCAAAACATCGCTAAAGGAATTAAAAATAAAATTGCAAACATTGCAAGAAAAACTGAATAAGTTAAAAAGTAATATATAGAAAGAAAAATTAAATAGAGGATCTTTTATGAAATCTAGCCGAAATTCCATTCATATCCCAAATTTCATACCATTAATATTTTTTGTTTTTCTAGCATTTTTTCACTTTGATTTAAAGGGAATGTTAGGCAACCCGATAATTGAAGAAAATACAACAAACGCAAAAATAAATATCCTTAAAATAAAATCTCCAACGGAATATAGTATAAGAATATATCGTTGGAAAAAATCAGGTGGCTGGGGATCAATTGGCTGGACAAATCCAATATGTGGTTACTGTGCAGCCTTCTACGCATTACAAATGGCTACGGCTTGTGAACGTAAACCTAATGCAACATATCAGGAAATTGCAGATTCTTTCTATGAAACAGACGGAGCTGCCCCATTAGATTCCGTAAATTATAAGCCCTCGCGCCAAAATATAGTCAATACTTTGCTATCGGACCAACAATTTGACGCAATTACAAGTACCATAGGCAACAAAACAAGCATGGACGACCCATACGGTCTTCCGAAAAATTCATTCTTTCATTTTTGTCAAAAGGCATATAATTTAATAGATCCATCAAATACTGAAGATAGGGGTTATGTTGATCAATTGCAGATAGACTCGATTATCAAAATTTTGTACCCACCGAAAATTCAAGCAATGACCGTAATTGACGGATGTCTAGGCGATAAAGATAAAGCCATAGGCTTAATAAGGCAAGTTGACGAAGGAATCTTAAATTATGCAGTTCTAATTGTTTATGATGGAAATATACACTGGGGCGCTGCACTAGTTCGTAAAAACAATTCAGGAAAATTAGAATTAATTTTTACTGAGTCAATGGGAAACTGGCGCATCTTTCAACAAATATATAACACAGTCGTTAATATTTGGGTAGAACAAGCCCTTGATCCAGCTTTAAGAACGCCAACTGATACAATAGAAAAGTGGATTGCCAAAGCTAAAAATGCAAGTTTCGTATTACAAGAATTTTCTGAAAACAGTTTATCGTTAAATTATTTAAAACAATCTGATATATGGAAAAGCAAAAATCTAGAAATACAAGGATCATCTACTGGGCTTAGTCAAGAAATTAGGGACCTTCAAAGCACAAAAAATCACAAAGAACGAACATTGCGTGAAAAAGAATCTGCTCTTGCAAGTCAGAGGACACAATTAGCAAGCAAAAATATTGAGTTTGGAAGAATTAATGATTCCTTGAAAGCAAAGATACAAGAATTTTTATCTTCTGACGGAGAATATCAAGATTGTAAATTCTTGGAAACTGATGCAGACGTTCGACCATCAGAACAACAAACATTTCGAACGAAACGTCTAGAAATCGAACGCTCTGCAGAACAAAAATCAGAATTCAAAAGACAAAATCTGCCACTAATTCAACAAAAAGAATCTTATGATAGAGATATTCAGAGACTTCAGGGTGAGATTAATATTAAACAGCGAGAAATTACTGCTTTACAAATCCAAGTCCAAAGGTTAAATGATCAGATAGAACAAAAAAATAGGGCCTTGCGTGAAAGTAGCGATCTGGTAAGGACTTGGCTAATTCCAGCCCTTGCAACATTAACAATTCCAATAAAGAACACCCCACCAACGGCGGACACCCCATCCAACAACCCCGTATTGTTTGCCGCATTGGATGATTGGTGGAATTTCATACATCCAAAATGTAGGGTATGCGAGAAAGAATTTGATAAAAATGATCGTATTCCGGTTATTTTACCATGCGAACCTGAGCACATTCTATGTTTTCCTTGCTTCCTGACAGCAACATTAAAACCTAATCGAATCGCACGAGAATATGGCCATCTCACTAGAACCGGCAAAACTTTCACTCCAGCCATATGCACCCCGGTAAGCCAGAGATTTATCGATACTGCTAGAATGGCAGATACTCAAGGCCAAGATGGAAAAATTCAATTTTCTTTTGCCACTGCAAAATTTTACAACTTACCAAATATACTTAGCACTCTTCCTGCACATCAAAAATTTTCTGCAGAAAATGCCCCACTACGACTTAGTGGTATTTTGAAGTCAACTGAAAACCTCCAAATCACACCATATTTAGCCAACGATATTGAGAATATGCAAAAAAAATTGTTATACCCAATTGAATTCGAAGGGTGCCATCGAGACGCATTTATAAATTACGGAAGAGCAACTGATCCATTAGTTCCATTTACGGCTAATGAAGAGCTGCAAAATAATTCCGACGATATTATATTTAAAACGATATGCGCTGGGGGATCATTGCAAGAAGACCTTCTAAGCCAAGCAGATAGTGATACATTAAAACATCCGGGGGTAAAAGCTAAGCTCAAATATTTACTTGAAAAATTAAATGTTGTGTTACCAACAAGAAATGCCGACAGAGAAAACATAATAGAATATCTAGAATTGTTATTGTGGCACGGAATTCCCGTCTCAAAATTAACGCCGTTACTCACACAAAATTCAGCAACGATAAAAACGCATTTATTATTGATAAATCAAGATCTAAAATCTATTGGAAAAGAAATTTTAGAAAAATTAAAAGTCATAAGCAATCAAGCACGTTTTTATCGCGCCAAACAAACAGATAGAGTAAATATTAAATTGTTTAACCGGCAAGAAGAAGCGTTACTGAATGCACGCAGGCAAATGGTTTTACAATTCATAAAAACAGATGCTCGTTTTAACGCAACAGATGAAATACCAATTAAATTGGAAAAACCGGAAGATATGCAATCTGTACCCTTAGTCCAATTGTTGGTGAAAGAATTAGATGACATAGAAGTAATCTTAAAAAAATATACACAAACCCAAACGGATACATTAAAAGAAGAAATAGAACAAGAAGAAACAAATATAAACGCCCAAATTACTCCATTACTAGGAGCGAAGCCACAAAATACTGGAAAAATACAAGCATGGCTAAACGAAATTCGCGAATGGAAAAATGGATCACGTGTATTAGAACAAAATAGAAAATCTTATGCTGAACTGAAGGCCAAACTAGAAAAATTGGAAGAAATCAAAACTAAAGCCAATGTCCCTAAATCAACGCTTCCTCAAATCTTCGACACACAAGCTTTTGAGATAGAGCAAAAAGTCAAAATCCTTGCAACAGTTGATGATTTTGTACGAGAAAATGAAATCGCAAATTTGAGTCAAGAAGAAATTGAAGCTTTAGTTCTAGAATCTCTTAGAATTCAAATTCAAGCCAAATCCGAAGATAGTACACTAGAAAAAACAGTCAACAACATTGTTTGTCCTAAAACGCAGTATTATGCTTTTGATGAAACAAACAAACTTCCTGATGCAAATTTGAAGGCGCTTGAAACATGGTCCAGTAACTATATGAATTTAGAAAAACTGAATGTCCTTAATACAATTTTAATTGCAAAAATAGATGATCAAGAAAGTTTAACTGAAAAAATTGAGGCTCTTAAAAAAACTTTACCAAAAAAGACAGATGTCCTTCAAGAAAAATTAAATACTCTGAAGTTGGCCCTTATAACGCTTAAACAAAAAATCTTAGAATTAAACGGAAAAATGTTTATTTTAAAAAATAAAATTGCCAGAAAAGCAACCTAGTGAAGCTGCACTAGGTTTACGCTCAAAATTATAGGCGAAAGATGAAAAATATTTATAAATTTTGTTTCTTAATTGCCATTTTAGCTCAATATCAAGCCATTAATTCAAAAAACAATTGAAATGAAATTATGTGTATCTTATAGTTTTTTTGCATAAGTTAATAGAGAGGAAGAGTCGTTATGAATCCTACTAAATATATTATTTTGATTACAACAATATTAACGTGTAATCGGTTTATTGTTGCACAAAACAGTAATTTAACAAATTCTGATAGTAGTTGTTGGTTTGACTCGACAATTCAAGCGTTATCTCATGCAGATAAGTTAAATACTCAACTTAATGCAGGTGATTATGATAAGAAATCTATTCCAAGATTATATATAAAGTTAAATGAGAAAATTAGAAATAATTATGAAAATGTTAAGAAATTTAGTAGAGATGAAAAAATCGAGGATGATGTATCTGTACAAAATTTTCATTTTATGACAGCTAATGCGATTGATCCAATCGAAGATGAAACGAATCAAAAAGATTCAGATGAGTTTTTTACTAAAATATTGAATTGTTTTGTTAACGATTCAGAGCAATATAAAAAATTAAGAATTTTATTTGATAATAAAATATCCAGTGTTTTAGAAAAAGCCCTTAATTCTGTATTAGCTCCTAAAGCAACACAAAACGCTAAGAGTGAAGTGGAAAAACTTAAAGATTCTCAGCGCACAGATAGTAAAATTTATGTAATTTATAAACGAAAATTTTTAAACAGTATTCTTAAAAATTTAGCAATTGATAGGTCTTATATATTGGGAAAAATACAAGACAGTAGTTGGACTGCTTTTGATCATTATTTGGGCTTAGGTGGAATTAACCCGGATTTTCTTCCGGAATTATCCCAGAAATATGCAAAAAAAAATGCTATTGCTTCGCAATTAAAGGATGAAATCAATGAATATCTGAAAGAAAAAAGGGATCAGTTAGATAAAGTAAAAAAAGATGTAGCTGTTAACAAAATAGTTATTGATGATTATCAAGTAATAAAAAGCTTGGGAAATAAAACATCAACGTTTTATCCGGTAGCACAAGCAAAATATATTTGCGAAGAAACTATAAAAAATGTTTTACTTCAGTATTCGAAGAGTGAGTTACAAAAGGCTTTTAATGTTAAAGATGGGACATTTTTTAAGCAACCAGAAGTGAGTAAATATTTAGAAAAAATATCTAAATTGTCTGACGCTATCGTTTTAGTTGCTGATCAAACTTCAAAGTGTACCGAGTGTGATACGGAAAAAAATGAAAAGGAAAAAAATTCAATTTTAAAGATTAATATTCCGAATAATAAAAAGACTTTGGATTATTGTATTGATTGTTATTTCAATGGGAAGGAAGCCTCATCTGGAACGGTAAATATTGAGCCATCTGAATGTTTGACGTGTAAAAAAAATACAAAACATGAAAAACAAATTTTAATATCAAAATCTCCTGAGGTTTTAATTTTGCAACTTGTAAGATTTGAATTAGATGGTTCAGGAGCTATAAAGAAAAATGCGTCACCGATTACTTTTGACATGGATTTAAAACTGGATCAATTTTTTTCAGATGAATTAAAGACAAAATTGAAAGATTTTAAATATAAGCTTGTTTCATTTGTTGTCCATAGTGGGAATCGTTCCAATGGGCATTATTGGGCTTATGGCAAAGATTTAAATGGTGATTGGTTTAGATATGATGATATGCAACCTGAAGTTCCTAATGTTAATGACTGTATAAATAGAATACTTAATGAAGGGATTGATGTTACTCATTGGGATCATCAAGGTACACCTTATATTCTAATTTATGAGCTTGTTTCACCAAAAGAAGAACTTAAACAGGATGTTATTAATTTGAAATCAAGGCTTAATGAACTAAAAACAAAATTACAGACATTGCATGGGAAATTGAGAATGTTGAAAGGAAAACTGTGAGAATAAAATGGAAAATAGAGGTATAACAATTGTGGAAATAGTTGTTACTTTAATTCTTACATTCAATGCCTTTCACACATGAATGATTTAAATGGAATGTTTAATTTTGAAGACTATCCATCAGGATCAATTCCAAGATTATATATCAAAATGCTTCCACTATTAAAACAAAAAAAAGGACCTCTAAAAATCAACAGCCCAATTGAATATCCAGAAACTGTTGCAAGTTTTTATTTAACAGCAGCAGAGAAATTTTTTGGGGTTAAATATAACAATGAAGATGCATCTTTTGCCGGAAAGACAAAAATTTCAGATTACTTAAAAAACGTTATTGATACTGGAATAAGTGTTCCAGTATTTGAAGAATGGCAATCATCGTCACAGAAATATTTATTTCACCAAAAAATAGCTAAACTAAAAACATCTTTGCAGGAACTTAAAACAAAGCTGGAGGCATTGCAAGGAAAGTTGACGACGTTGAGGAAAAAATTGTAATAGAAAGCTAAAGCATGAAATTCTTATCAAAATTAATAATAATTTGCTTATTCGTGATAGCAACGTCCTCGGCAATATTCTCAAAAAACATGGACGTTGAACACCTACACAATACTTGTTATATCGAAGCCGCAATTCATGCGCTTTCAAAAGTTGACGAGATAAATGACAAGCTTAGAAATTGCAAAACTTTAACCCCTGGCTCGATTCCACGCCTTTATATAAAACTTGTCGATAAAATAAAAGATAACTGGGGAAAACCCAAAAATGTTTTTATAGGATCAGATGAAATAGAGCCGGGATTTACACTAGAAGATTTTTACAAAAAACTGGCAAATGAATTTGATACAGAACCAGATGAAAAAGGTAAACCAACAAGCGTATATGGATCATTTAAAGATTCTCGTAATGGAGCTATAGATCCAATAATTAAAGAAATCAATGCAATATGCCCATCCGCCACAAATGATTTAAGTTTCAAGTTTGTTAGACAACGTACAGATAAATCAGGTACGGTCACATACAATCTTACTAATGTAGAATCTTTCAGCTATTCACTTCCTTTATTTTGCATATACAACATTCAGTCTGGATTTGAATATAATTTTCAGGGTAATCCATTCTTCTTCCGAAAAATACCAAAAATATTAATACTTAATTTCAACATGCAGCCCCAAGATAAAAGCCTTGCGGATACAATAACATTAAAAAAAGAATTTATTGCACCGGATATAGAGTTTCATCGACAAGATGGATCAGCGGCTAAATTAGATCCGGAAACAAAGAAGCTAAAAGATCTTAATTGTGATTTGACCTACGAACTTTTTGTAATTGGAACAGCACAACCTGATTTTCACTGGTGGGTATATGCCAAAGATAGCGGATCAAATGGACAATGGTACAAATATGATAATTTTCGTGACACAGATGGCAAAGTGAAACATTTTTCAAATTTAAAAGAAATCGAATCTGATTTTGAAGTTAATCATTATCCGATGTATTTTTTCTATCGACTAAAACCTACACTTACTCAACAACTCACTCAACTAAAAACATCTTTGCAGGAACTTAAAACAAAGCT
>AMWB02134144.1_pt1 | contig 50072 bp, 43 predicted proteins | sample 200311 | NCBI WGS metagenome assembly AMWB02 (sample SAMN02737377, study PRJNA173069) | bioreactor metagenome | biome: anode biofilm in microbial fuel cells | place: USA: California | collected 2010-12-16
GCAGCTCACCAGCATGTAGTCCAGAGTGCTACGGCGCCTGGATCCATCTGCCTGGCAAACAAGGTAACCCATTTCAACGCCGAATAGCTAACGCTTAATACGGCTCAATTTTAACTGGAGGACGTCAGCGGATCCTCCCCTACCTAAAGGAAGGGGTCTCCGCCGCTGCTAAAAAAGATGATCACCCCAGCTACCTACGCTACTGGAGCGTAGGTAGCTGGAAGTGTTCTCACTGGTTCAGAAGATCATGAAGCTTTGCTAGCAGCCGCTGTGAGGAGCACAACTGTTGCAGATGCTTCAACAACAGATTTGGAAGATTTCAGCAACATACTGAATATTGTGTCGATCAGGTTGATTGCAGCAAGAGTCATCACATCATACGAGCGGACTTCTTCAGTGAAACTTTCACCGTTTTGGTCCACTTCATTCGAATATGAAGTATTCATCTTCATGATACGTTCGATGATGTTTACCATAAGATCAGCAGATTTATCTAGCTGATCTTCGTAAATCAGAAGAGTCTGAACTGAATCGACTGCTGGAATAAGGTCAGCGCCAGTCCAACCTAAGTTTCCAGCTTCTCTTCTCGTACTTGAAAGTCGTCGACCATCAGCTACCATGAAGGTTTTCTTGGAAGTAACCTCGAGCATAAGCCCGATTGAGCTAGCCATTGATCGGTCGCCGATTAGGTCAGAACCGTCAAAGAACTTAGATATTTTGACAACTACCTTTAGCATGTCTTCTAACGGCATACTACCAACTGCAGTTATCGTAGCTACTTCGTCCATTATCGCTTTAAGCTTAGCCATATCGATCGCACCGAAAAGCTTGGTCAATGATATCATTATTGAATCAAACGCATCCTTACTCAAAGCATTTACACTACTCTTCGCAAAGGCTTCTTCATTAATAGATATCCCTCTCAGTATCGTTTGGGCCTTAGCTATATCTTTGCCGTAATTGCCGAGAAGCTTTTTCCAGCCGGTACCAAAATCCTTGATCTTATTCATGATCGTAGTGAGGAGCGAGCTAAGCTTCTTAGTAACTGTCTTTATGATGTCAGCGAGACCTTCGAGTGCCAGATCAGATACCGCACCTTTCTCTGGAATAAGACCGAGACTCTCATACGCTCCGCAGACACCCGCAGCGACCAGCTCACCTGCTGGATCAGCCATCCGCATCATAGGCTCAGAGATACCGTATTCTCTGATGATCATACTCATGTTGACCAGTCGATCAAGGGTAGCGAAGCAATCACCTATCGCTTCGATACTACTTTTGATTTCGGCTTGAGCGCTGCTAGCAAGCTCAGCTATGACAGCCTCTTTATCAAGCGACTCAGCCGCAGCAACAAATGCCGCAACGTCGTCTTCGCTAGCAACACTCATAGCTTCCATAGCCTCTAAAGCTGCATCTAAATTAAGTTTACGCATCGTGTTTATCCTTAATATGTGGTTAGTGCACGCTGCCGGAAACGACAGCATGTCCTGGATTAGTCATCAGTCTTTTGCGGCGATTGTAGCTTTTGCAACATTATGACCAGAAGCGATCATGAGCCGTTCGATTGGGGTGGTACTGGAGTACATCTTAACCCCAATGGCCAGCAACGTAGCAACATCATTGACGAGATGCTTGAATTTACGAGCGTCCTCATCTGAGAACTTATCATTATTCTTCTTTGCATCGACAAGTACAGCAAGTGCTTGATACCCGCGGCCGATGACCTCGAGATTCTTACCAGCTCGGACAATTTCTTCCATTCGATGAACTATGTTTTTCATCGCAGCAAGAACGTCACTCACGGTAGTAAACCCAAGAACTTTGATGGTACGATTTGATGGCTGGAGCGGCGGTTTGGTCGATGATATAACGACGTCACCAGCGCTGTTTGCCTTGATCTCGATACCACACACTTCGAATTCCTTTTTATTGGACGCATCCTCAAGGATCCGTTTCTGGATATCTTCGATCGTTTTGACAGCCTTATCGTACTCAGTGGTATCACCTTTGAGATACTGGATCGCGTCGACGATACTGTTGAACACGTCTTGGTTCACCATTAGATCTAACGTAGTCTTGTGAGCGTCGATGACTTTCTTAAGCTCATCCTTGCTAAAAGAATAGACTGACGTAGCGTTGAACTTGACCATATCTAACGACTTAATCCGGGAGATGGCATTGGCGAAATCGCTAAACTGGATTGAAAGTTTCGCAGCGTTGGCTGCCTGAGCTGCTTCGTAATCGTCTACTTCGACAGCTTTAGCTTTAAATACACCAACTAATTTGGCAAATAACCCTTTGATAGCTGATGCTAGTCCCTCAAGTGCGATATCAGCAGCATCCCCTTTCTCAGGTACATCCGCTAGACTTTCATACGACCCGCAAATACCAGCGGCCACGAGCTCGCCATTGGGGTCAGCCATCTTCATCATCGGCGCTGAAATACCATATTCGAGAATGATAGCTCGCATATGCATGAGCTGATCCATCGTGTCAATACATTCGGTTAAAGGTCGGCTGTCAAGTGTAAACTCATGGTCAGCCGTCTCAACCGGTAATTCCATCGCTTCAACCGCGGCGAATAAAGTCTCATCGTCTTCGCTAGCAGCACTCATAGCATCCATAGCCTCTAAAGCTGCCTCTAAATTAAGTTTACGCATTGTGTTTATCCTTATCGGGTGATCGGTAGGTGGGCTATCATTATCTCGATAGCCCACCGTTCGAAGTTTGCGTTGATGCTATTTGATCTTTTCGAGATGAGCAGCCGATGCCAGGTTGATCGTTGATTTAGTGATAAGTTTAGTTGCGGAAACCACCATCTTTATCAGATTACGATTGAAGCTGATGTTTTTGGCATAAACAGAACACGCGTAGTTGTATGCAGCCAGCTCTTCGCTAGTAATGTCACCGCTGAAGAACTTTGAATTGGTCATCGTTTTGAGAACAGTATCGTGCAATTTTGATATCGAATCTACTCGCTTGAGTAGAGACCTGGACTCACGGAGCATCCCGAGAGTTGATTTCAACGTTGGTATTGCATCATTGAACTTCCAGCCGAGATCGTGAGTGGTTCCTTTCGATAAAGATTTAACAGCTTTGCGTTGTAGCATGAATCCGCGACCACGGTCAGCATCCATCAACTCAACAACGATACCAAGGAGTTCACGCACTGACTTATCTTCTGAGATGGATTTGAGGAATGATTTGTATTTTACTTCATTCTTTTTCACATCATCAATTGAGGTGATCTTACCTTTAGCAAAACTGGCAACATCCGATGCAAACGAATCGTAGATGTTGCTGGTACACACCTCGATGAGCTTATGCTGAGCAACGACTACTTTCGCGAAATCAGCCTTGTTAAAAGATCGAATCTTTCTGGCAGCAAAAGCATCATCGTCATGCGTAGCGATCCTTGAAATCGAAACGGCCAAAGCTGACATTTTGCTTTCGGATGTTCTCAGGAAGATGTTGAAGGCGAGCGCCATTTGCTTCAACATCTTCAGTGAGGCTGAAAGCGCGCTGGCTATCTTTATTTTAGCGGTTTTGAGAGCTGAGTTGAGGCCTTCAATAGCGATATGAGCATTGTCATCCTGCATCGGAACTTCGCCGAGTTCTTCATAGGTACCACAGATACCGGCAGCGACCAGTTCTGCAGTCGGATCGGCCACAACCATCATTGGCGCGGAAATACCGTACTTGACGATAGTATCGCGAATTGCCTCAAGTCGTTCGACCGCACCCTCAGCTTCCTCGATAACCTCTTCCATATCATCGAAGTCTTGAACTGATTCGTCGATGTCGTCTTCAGCATCTTCAATCAACTCAGAGATCTCTTCTAGACTCAGATCTGTATCGAATTCGATGTTGCCATCTAAATCTTCCAACGCTCCAAACAGTTTCTTTTTCATGAATGCATTCCTTCTTCAATTGAGTTAAATTAGTATTACAGGGGCCCTAACTATATGATTGCTATTACATCTAAACATCGTCGCTACGAGCCACGGGCTCGTAGCGACGATGGGATTGTACTAAGCGAGTGATTCTCTTATGCTTCTTTTGTCTGACTTGACAACGCAGCTTTGGCTACAGCCACAGCAGTTGCATTGACTTTGAAGATAGCAGAGACTGCGCTATTGGCGACCGATTTGTTCGCTTTAACGATAGCCAGAAGCTGAACGATAGCCTCTTTATATCCGTTACGCTCATCGATTGCGATCTCTTTGTCTTTCTTCAGGTTCTTCTTCAGGCCATCGATGGCCTTTTTACAGGTATCAGCGGTAGCCTTAACATGACCTGAAATCACTTCAGCTTCAGCGGTTATCTTGCCAGCGGCGTCAATCGCATGCGTAGCATCAGCCGCTTTCCAACCGAGTGATCCAAGGTCTCCCTTGGCGGCCTTGATGGTGGCGCCTTTAGAAGATGCTGAAATAGAATCTTCACCGAAAGTTACAGTCAGCCCAAGAATATCCTTAACGTTACTGTCGCTGTCAAGGGACTTGAGAATCGGGTCGGCTTTCTTCAGAATGGCCTTAACCTTGTCAGTAGAAATTGACGAGCCGTTCATCGCTGTACTAAGCTCGTCAGCAATCTTTTGCAAAGCACTGGAGTTAACTACCTTCAATACATGTTCAGACGCTTTGATGGCGTCACCATACTGAGCTTTGGTGAACACTTTCGCAGATTTCTTACCGAACTTCTCTTCGTCGAAAGCTTTAGCAGCCGCCAGCTTGGCTTTAAAAGCGGCGAGCCCTTTCTTACGGGTCTCCATTGTCGCTTTAATAATCAGAGCGAGCTTAATGAGAGCCGCCGCAGTTGCAGCTGCCCCAATAACTGCAGCAATGCCAGTAGTTCCAATACCCACTATAGATGCGAGTTCAGCTCTGGCGATCAATCCGGTAGATGTTTTAGCAATCTTAGCACCAGCGGCACCAGCAGCTTTAGATGCAGCACCAGCGATCTTCGATCCAGCAACACTGGCGGCAGTACCAGCAGTACCAGCAAGTTTCTTTGCAGTTTCGGTTATCTTGGAGCCGATGGCCTCAATCGCAGCGTCGGCTATTTCACCCTTCTCAGGAATATCGCTGAGTTCTTCATAGGCGCAACACAGCCCAGCGGCGACGAGCTCACCATTAGGGTCTGCCATTTCCATCATCGGGGCGGAGATACCATACTTTTTGATAGCTTCAACGAGAATCTCAAGTCGCTCGACCGCCTCATCAACATCGTCGAGATCCTCATAGATCTCGTCGAGGTCTTCGATCTCGTTCTCGTATTCAGCCTCTTCTTCCATCACGAGCTGCATGGTTTCTTCCATGACCTTGTCATCGTCTTTGATGTCATCCGCATCGGGAAGCTCGGTAACATCGGTGGTGTCAAGATCGTCAAGCTCCTCAAGAGCTCCAAACAGTTTCTTTTTCATGAATGCATTCCTTTTCCTACTGGTTTTAGGTTGTACTACAGACTCGGGTCTATATCATTGTACTACGTGTTCAGATCAGCTAGCAGCTTTGAGAGCTGCATTCGCCAAACTGATCGATGAAGCTACGATACGATTGATTGACTGTACCGTTACCTTCAAGATCTGTCTATTAGCCATGATGATCGTCTTTGTGTCAGCTACGGCAAGGCTGTATGCGGTCTTTGTATCTCGAGCAAAGTCTTTAGTCTTGACGCTTTGAGCTTTCAAAGTGTCGGACATGTTTTTGCATGAGCTGACGATCATATCAATATTCTTATCAAGGAGGCGCGCAGCCGTTAACATATTAAGCGATTTACGCACGACCAGTAACACATCATCGCTCGCCCAATTCAGATCAGCGGTTTTAGCGCGCTTTGGAAAGACCGACGGTCGAACACTTTGTACTGAATGGATAGCCCCATCATCAGTGAGCGATATCTGCAAGCCAACGAACTTATCGATGTCAGCATTCCCTATCAGACTGCTAACTCGTTCTCCAGCCTTTTTCGATGAAGCAGCGACGTACTCACGTTCGAGCATGGTTCCGTTCATCACCCGCTCCAGATCATTCGCTACCTTATTGAGAGAGTTACCACTGACCAAGCGGAGCACGTGTTCGGTGATCCGTAGTGCATCATCGAATTCCGATTTAGTAAATGCGGTAGCTGACAACTCAGCGAAACGTTCCTCGTTAGTAGATTTACGATTGAGTTGCTTCAGCTGAGCGATCAGCGTGGTCTCGTAAGAAACGAATAGTCGTTTAACTGATTCACCCCAGCCGAGGAGTTTAGCTCCAGCTACATTAAAGAAATCACCGATCCGACTGGTTATACTCTCGATCGTCGCACCAAGGCCTTCAATGGCATCGCATGAATCAGTGTCTTTCATCGGGATATCGCTAAGGTTCTCATAAGATCCACAGATACCAGCGCTGACTAGTTCTGCTTCAGGATCGGCGAGATGCATCATCGTTTGGCTGATACCATACTTTTGCAAGGTGTCACGTATCGACGATAGACGCTCGATCGATGCCTCAGCCTCGTTCAGTAATCCATCAACAAAGCTGAGGTCCGATGTCTTGTCCATGAGATCCTGTTCATCTTCCATGATCTGGAACATATCGACGATCGCATCACTCGACTCAAGGCTTTCGGTAAAGCTGTGCTCCTCGATGATGTGATCGAGCTGAAGTAATGGATTAAGTATCTTCTTCCGCATATTGTTCTCCTGTCTAAGTCAATACCGATAGCGTCAGTATATCAAGTAAGCCGCGGTCGTCGAGTAGACTGATCCGACCCTTGGGATTGGTTACTGCCGTCGGTAATAGTTTGATGTTCTTGAAACAACATACGATCCCATCCAGTGGAAGGGATCCTATAGTACTATATTTCTGGTGATCAGTGAACACCAGTTGCTTTCGACGATCAGTTACGTGAGCGAATACATTACAATCATTGCTAGCGTATTCAAGAGCGATAGCCAGCTTCGAGATGATGTAGCTAAGAACTATCAGCTCCTTGATTCGACGATCTTGGGATGACAATGTTCGATGCTTTGATCCGGATGAGCTGGATAATTGATTCGAGTGTCTATCGAAGATTGCAATGAGTACTTCGAGCATCGCTTTCAGGTCGTAATTCATCGTCGAGACCAGGCTGATACTCGGATCAATATCCGAGAAGTGAGCCGAAGCTCGCCGAGCGATGTTAAGGGCTTCGAACTCCAAATATCGTAGATCGTTCTCCAAGAACGTCACCGTATCATTGATGGTCATATCACCGATATTGATCGTCTTGACGCTAGTCTCTGGATCGTAATTGAGATGACGCTTGACTCCCTCGACGCACGACTTCAATAATAGGTTGATCCGATTATCAACGAATGCGGCGATCTCAGTACTGAACTCACTCGTTACATAAGGGGTTCGATGGAATCGCGCCAGTAGTACGTCGTTGCCGGTGATCACTGCAAACAGTTTACCAACGTTGTCATACACTTTCAGTTCAGTAGTTCGTAAAAGCTCAGCGACCGAAGCAAACGAGCTGAGCATCATCGCGTAGAAGTCATTATGCGGTTGGTCATGTCCCATGGTAATCACCCGTTAGCCATTGTAGTAATCTTGAAGCTTCTTATCGAGTTTCGCCAGTTCATCATTGTAGTACTTGATGATGTTCTGATTCTTCACGTAGTTTGGATCATCAGGGTTTGTCCCCTCAGCGTCCAGCCTGAGATTAGCTATGTGACATTCGAGCCACTTCTTACGTTCTTTCACTCGTTCATATCGTAGATGACGAACGTCAGTGTAGAGCTCGCCAAAGAAGCCGATGATCGAGATGAATATACCAAATACCGAAAGGAATACATTCTCGACCGCTAGGGTGTCCGCGGTAAGTCCACGTTGCATCATCGGTGCTGCGCTGAGCTTGAAATCAACACCTCGCTTCTTGAGATTACGAATGTTATTTGAAACGGTAGCACCTGACTGAGCATTGCATGTCTGATTGATTATATCCAGATACACGTCGTTGTATTTCACAATATAATCAAGAATGTATCTTGGCAGCTGATCGCTGTTCTTGGTGTAGGTTACCAAGCTGCTCATCGATACTAGGATATAACTGTTCATAGTACTGAATAACTGAGCCGCCTCGATCGTACCGAATAGTAGACCGTGAGATATCTGCAGGTCACCGACGACGAGGCCTTCCTTATCGCCAATCATCGTATCCATATCCTTCTGTAAGGAATCCAAGGTGGCTACCAAGGAACGGGCAGCTAGCTGGATAGATTTGAAAAGGCCGAGTGCTCGTGACTTCCCTTTGAGGTTCTTATCAAAGCTTAGGAATGCTTCAGCAGCTGGCCGGCCAGCCATCTTTAAGGTATCCTGATCGAGTTTAAGTTTACTCTGTGTTTTACTGTAAGCGACGTCGAAGGCTTTGTCACCCAGGTCATCGAAAGATTCAGCTACGGAGGTCACTGCCCACTTAGCGTCCTCCAATTGTGCCATCACGTTTTCAGATGAAATGGTTTTGAACTTGGTATCAGACAACGGCTTCGTTAGTACCGCTGCGATCGAACGAAATACATCCGTGATCTTCATAGTTAGAACTCCAGTTTTTATATTTGGTGTAAGAGATGATTAGCCGTTACTTATGTTGATACCGTTGTTAAAGTCTTGGATTCTGTCCTTTGCCAAGGTACTCCATGATCTCTTTTAACGACATCTTGTCAGATGAAGCCGAGGCCTTCAGCTCGTTAAAGGAATACGAAGCAGATTGGTCGATTCCATTGGTGTAAATGGTAACTCTGGAGAATCTGGTATCAACCAATACTATGAATAAATTGTACGTATTCTCGAAGAAAACCCGACGATCACGGAGGTTGTCAAACTTGAATCCGTTCTGTTTTTGACATCGATCAGCCGTAGCTGCATCGATCATCAGGATGGAGTTAGCCAGATTCTGAGAGTTAGAATTACCTGCGATTTTTGCCATACGTTTGAATGACGATCGACTCTTCTGCCGGAAAACATCAGCTAATGCACCTTCTGTGTCTGTCTTGAGTATCTCAGCTCTACGCTGGAGTTTATCCACCCCAAAGATGAAGTCTTTGACGAAACGGATCTCACCAGATCTGAATTGGAGCCACCGGTTAGTGATCGACGAGTTGTAATCTCGGGCTAGGATGTACTCGATGATTGGCTCAGGTAGGAGTCTGGTATTGAACTTGACCATGATATTCATAACGATCGGTGGGGAGTTCGGCCCAGTAGAGAAGCTTACTTCGATGGTGCGACCTGAGGCGATAGGCACCTTGAGATCTTTCTCAGCACCTTGGTTTGTCGGTGTCCGATCAGCCGCATGCCTCAATCGGTCAAATGAGTCATTGGTCCGTTCATATGCGTCAGTCGTTTCAGTAGCACCGACGAGTCCCTTGACCAACGCTTCGCTATCGACGAACGATTCGAGGACGCCGGCGGTTGAAACAACACCAAGAGCATCCCGAACCCGACGATCACCGACCACCAGATTATCCATCTGGAGAGCTATCATGATGTAGCCGATATAAATATTGTACAGATTCTTGATGATGTCATTAACCACCGGCTCTTCAGCGAGGGACATCTCCAAGAAGTTAGGCGATTCGATAAGCGAAGGTTTGGTGAACTGGGGAAGACTGGTACCTGATCTTTTGTTAAATCCGTCAGCCTTATCCGTTACTGATTTCGCTATATCATACACCTTTCCTAATGAATCGATCAGACTCAGGTAATTCATGTTGCTCTCCTTTTAACTTTAAAAAGTGCCAATCGATCCTTATGGATTAACGTGGCGTCGAAAATCTCTACTTAACCTATAGAATTGTTGGGTCATATCAACTTTAACCACTGGTATTGTATGACCTGTCATTGGAGGATGTAATTGTGGCTGACAAAACTGAGTACGAGCAGGGACTCGGTGTCAAGAATGTGGACACTGGAGGTACCTATACCGACCCAGATGCTCGAATAGCTGAGCTGCTGGGGGCGGTCAACCAGGCTCTTTATATGAATACCGGGTCTCGACGGTTCAGTACCTTTCAAGATGCGATGTTTGGTATCGACAGTATTCGGAACACAGTGTACATGCCGGAGATGGAAGGTCATGGGTTTACCTTCATCACCAGGCCTAAGCTCAACCTATCAGATTCATCACTGAAAACTGATCGTGTCTTAAGTCTACTGAACACCAGAGATTCTCAATCGATCACCTTTGCCTTGCGAGCCTTATTAGATACTCGCTTTACTGGGCTATATAATATCCCAACCTCGACTAGCTTGTTTCTAAATGACAGTAATCCGTTCATCCCCGTATTAAGCAATCGACTATTGTCGTTAAATGGGTGGCCTGATCCGACATTAGATGTTGAGACAACCGAGGGAGGTTTCTTCTCTGAGAGTATCACCTATCCGAAAGGACATGACCAACTTACTCGAAACTATGATATCTCCGCTACATTTTCCGATCTACAAGGGAGCATCATCCACATCCTCTTCTTAATATGGATACGTTGGATCCATCTAGCTACGCGTGGTAGAGTCTCCGCGTACATGGAAGACATCGAAAATAGACGACTAAGCTTCACTAGTTCGATATATAGATTCGTTATGGATCCATCAAATAGGTTCATCACCAAATGGGCGAAGGCTACTGGCTGCTTTCCCCGATCTGTTCCGACTGGGGCGTATTTCAATTACGACGCTAATGCCAGCAACGTTGACGTTGCGATGAACATGTCCGTGCCGTTTACTGTAGCCGGTAAGGTGGAGTATATGGATCCGATCATCTTGCAGGAGTTTAATATGCTGGTAGATCGACGGAAGTCAGCCTACCATCTCGAGGCTGCTCATAACGAAAAGAGGATGCGTCTCAACTTTAAATGTATGCCTTACATCGATATCGTAAATGGAACGAATGAACTCAAGTGGTTATACGATCCAAAAGATGTCGACGTGAGTAAGATACTCTCTCTAACTGAAGTTCTTTCATAGGTGCCAAAACATGATCAATACAACTGATATACTCAACGATCCTCTCAGTATTCAGCGAGCGATTCTCGAAGATTACGAGGCTAAGCTCAATGGTGAGGTAACCGTAGTCGATGCTAACAATTCATTCGGGTTTCTATTGGAAGCCTTTTCTCGAATAGTATCTGATTCAGCCATCGCTGAGGACGCTAAGCTTCGTGGTCTTTACCCTATTCGAGCTACGACCACGAAAGAACTCTTCAATCATCTCAGCGATTACGATTACGTTGGTTTCTTCAGCTACCCGGCCAGTACTAAGATGACGATGATGCTTCATCGTGATTATCTAGTGCGCAATGCGGTTGCCGTACCTGATACTAATTATCAGTTGGTGATCATCCCAGCTGATACGATATTCACGATCGGTAGATTTAAGATGGGTATCTACTACCCTATCCATATCCGTATCAATAGTCTGATCGATACCGTTTCTGCTCAGTATGATACTTCTGAAGATAACCCGCTAAAGACCTTAGCGACGAGTAGTATTGAGGTGAAAGCTAATACCTTCACTGGAATCGACTTGATCTCACTGGAGTTCGAGGTGTTTCAATTTGACAAACAGGTGATCACCGAATCAGTTAACCCGGATATTGGGTTCATTAAGAAGTATCAATACAGCGATCGGTTTTACGCTATTCGAGTATTCGATATCACAACTGGAAAGACTGAAGTGTCATATACCTTATCAGACTCAGTCTATGACCCGAATAAACCAACGGTCAATCTAAAGATCTATCCTGAATCCAATGAAATAGTCCTATCAATACCACAAACTTATTTCACGACGAATAGACTAGGTCGGAAGCTACAGATCGAGATCTATACCACCGCTGGCGAACTCGATGTATCATTAGCTAATCTTCAGCTGACGGATATTACTGCTGACTTCGCGATGACCTCACCGAACACTGATATCAAATATACCTCGATCTTGAAGAACATCCCAACGGTCATCCTTACACCCTCTGAGACTAGGATCGTCGGAGGGTCGAACAGCTATACATTTACTGAGATGAAAGATTATGCAATCTATCATACCAACTCGAATAGTGTACCGATCACTCGACTGGATCTAGAACGTTTCTTCAAACGTAATGGGTTTCTGTATATGGCGAAGATCGATAACTTAACTGATCGACGGTATTACGCCTATAAGAAGTTGTTCTCTGGTGACCGAGAACTTGGGGTCGCCAGTGGTGGATTGACGATACCCTTCATCGAAGATGAGGTAAATCAAGGAGTACTATACCAGAACAATAATACCATCGTGGTGTTACCCACAGTCATCTATCGGTTCCTACCAGCCGTCAGTAAGTTCGAGGTGGTATCTGACGAAACCAGGGGTACCATTGTTAACGCTACTGGATCACAGCTGGTCAATATCCTCAATAACTCATCGTATTTCTGTAATCCTCATCACGTCGTGATCACGACGCTAGACAGGTATCCGATCTGCGAGATGTATGATATGTTCACTACTGAGGCGACGAACATGACTTTCCTGACGGAGAACATGTATCTCAGCTCCCAGCTTAGCGCCGTATCAGCCGCTATTCGACATCTTGGCAATGGTGCTGGTGGCTACGTTATACGTACTGGGATCCAGCGATCGGAAGACCTCAAGGGAGTCGCCTCGAGTGACTTGAATTGCTCGCTGACAGTCATGTCTAAAGACGGCTTTCGTATAGGTATACAAGGAGCGTATATCGGTACCTTCGGCGACGTAGATGTCTTCGATTTTACGATAGCTACGAACTACAAAATCAGTAACACGAAGATAGCCGTAACTAACTTCTCCATAGTCAATCAGTCGGCATCAGAATTTGAAATAGAATTGTCTGGTACGATGTACATTGCGACCTTCGTCAAGAAGACCCTATTCCCAGATGTCGGTGCTGATTCCACCATACCGAACTATCTAGCTGGTACCGATGGTTCATGGTTGGGTATTTCACTACAAAGCTTCGAATACACCCTGGGTACTCCGCTCAACGATGTGATCGATCCCAATCTCCTAACTAACTGGACAACGATCAAATATCAGACCTACGAATTGGATATAGCGATGACCTATGACCATGACGTTTATGAGATGAATCCAGATGGAACGATCGCCTACACCATCGATCCAGACACATCAGAAGTAGTCACTAACAAGCTGCACAGCATCGATGACCCGGTCTACAGCAATGGTGAATTGGTGATCCAGCATCGGGCTGGAGATGTGGTAACTGATTCAACTGGAGCACCGATCGAGGTAACCTCAAGGATTAAAGACTTCACCTTTGAGTTGAGTACCTTCGAATACAGTAATCAGCATGTAACCAAGGACTTTCTCCTATCCATCTCGAATACGATGGCCGCTTATTATCAAACCATCCGTCAGATGAATACTGAGGTACTTGAGAATACGGATATCTTCTTTAGACCGATCGTTACGACGAATACTGGGAGATATAAAGTGAATAACAGTACGGTGATCTCCTCTTCACTGGAACTGGAATTCGTATTCAATTGCTATGTCGCTGAAACTGTATCGGCTGACTCAGTGATCATGGCTGCGATCACTACCCGAATACAGGAGATAATCGTCAGTCATCTGAGCGATACGATCATCTCGATGACTGATATCGCTAATGATATTCGCAACACTCTATCAGCGTACCTGAACAGTATCGATGTAATATCACTGAATGGGGAATCGGCTATTCAGACCCTGATGAATATCGATATCGACAAGTCTCCGAAGCTTGGCACCCGACTAGCCTTAGGCGTTGATGGTCGAGTAGTTTATGTACCAAATATCTATATCAACTTCCGAGCATTAGATAAGTAAACCACGCTCTCTATAGCACCCATGTGTCGGGTGCTATAGAGAGCGATTAGCCTATTCGTATTTCTCAATCCGAGCCTTGAATCCTGCAGTTTTCAATAAGTTAATGATATCTTGCGAGTTGGTAGTGTCAACCTCGTATACTCGAAACAACGCAACCCGGTTCGAGGCGATGATCTGTAATGAGGGACCACTGATCCAATCTTTTGAGAACGGTATCATGTACTTCTCACTATCATCGATCTTCTCCAGTAGTCGAATCAAGAGGAACTCTTGAGCCACAACATCTGGGACGTCGACGTCAGCTGATTGAACACTGGTATTATATGTGTATATGTCAGCATAGGTTTTGGCAATATCTGACGTTACCGAGCCGACTACCTTTCCATAGTAATGATTATTATCGTTTACAGCTTTCGATTGGAATGATATGATCTTCCCAACCGCCACATCGTCGATGTCAGCCATCTCTTAGTCCTCATTGTTCATGACACTGTTCTGCACGATGATGCGATCAGTGCCTATTATTTTAGGTATAGTCTCGATCAATCGATCGATTGTTTCTGCGATCGCCTTGTACGACTGCACGACATTGATTCGGCTCTTTTGAGTTGCGTCGATAGCTAACCAGAATCCATCTACGTATCCCTTAAACTTCGATTTACTACCAATCGAATCTTCAAGTTTCGTACACACATCATCAGAAGGATACGTTAGTCGGCAGAAATCAACGATATCGCTATGAATATCGTACAGACAGTTGGCACCAGTCGATCCAGTCATATCGCCGACTATATTAGCAAGCTTTGGCATCAGATCAAGAATAACACCATGCTTCATAGCGACGCTGGTTACCCCCATGACATCCTCAACGACATTGACATTTGCTAAGTGGTTAGTGGTCAGTCCACCGACCGTGAGGATCGCTAACTTACTACAGATCAGGTTGCGATATATCCTGACGAATTCTTTCAAGTCGCGGTTCGACGTTGCTGATTGAATATGCTTATTCGACAAAGCTTCAATCTGTTCTCCCAAATCAGCTCGCAACTTATTATAGTGTTCATCTTTACCACTAACAAATGACGGATGTAGTGGAGCTGTGGAGCTGTCAAACAGATTCGAAATGAAGAGCACTTGATTGTATGCACGACACGACACCCCGGTGATTATCGAATTGGCGAAGTCAGCTGCAGTCTTCTGAGTCATAGGTGGCTGTCCACCCATAACCTGAGCCACATTCAGCTCTAAAGGATTCGAAATGAATGTTGGCAGAAAGGCTAGTTGACGACACAGCGTGGTGTTATCCCGAGCAGCATATCGGTCTAGCTTAGCCTGCTCATTGTCATCAACACCAGAAAACAGAATCACCAAGTGCGTGGCTGATTTACGATCATTGAGGCATTCCAGCAGCTCATCGGTTTTCCCATACAGGCTCGGACAGATGAGCAGATCGCACTCGGGGAAGAGTACCTCGGTATTAAGTTTACTATTATACTTAGTATTATGCGATAGCGATACAGCGATAGCTAGATCATGCTCTGGCCGATCGATGATAAAGTCCTCTTCGGTTTCAACCGCTGATCGGTCGAATGAGATCTGTTCATAGAGCAATTTCGGCAATCCGCTGAACAGCTCCAGAGCGTACTCAGTAAGAACTGCATTACCTTTACTTGTAGTGTGGGCTAACTGATAAATCAAAGCTGACCGAAACTCAGGGCTCACCTCATCCATATCGATCACCAGTTCTTTCAGCTCGAGCTTAATGGCATTTAACGTGTTCGTAATAACACGGATGAGATCATGAGTAACCTTCATTATTTCTCGATCACAGAGTATCCCGTCATCGCCATCCGCTTTTTCGATGGCATATCGCTTTTCTCCTAAATAATTGAACGCTGAAGCGATGATGCTTGCTGCGAGATAGATGGCTGTACTAGTTCCATCAGACGCTGCACGTTCAACTCTCTCGGCGATGTACCGAACGTGATTAGCGATAAACGTCTGAATGGGACTCATGTATTCCGTGCTCTGCAGGATGTGGATACCATCATTACTGAATATGTTACTACCGTATTTGTCCGCCGTATTTCGATAGATGACCAGGTTGAGTAAAGCATTCTCGCCACATATCGGGCGGATAGCGCGCATTATGTCCATCAGTGTGCTGATGTAGATGAGATAAAAGTCTTTAAACTCAACGACGTTAGTCCGATCGAGGTTTGCATTGATGATGATGAGATCTTCAGCCATTTCGGTGTTTCTCCATACAGTTATTTAGATAAGCTATCTAACGCATTACGCGTGATGGGTATGACGAACTCGGCATGCTTATTGAGTTCTTTTAGCATCATGAAGTAATCGTAGAATTCTAGCTTCATAGTTTCAGTTACAGACAGGCCGTACATCTCCACCCACTTCTTCGCTAGGCAGGTTTGTATGACCATCTTTAGGATAAAGTCCCGCTTATTGGGGGTCGTGTCCAAGTGCTTTAGATGATCGAGACCACCAGAGCCTTTTCGATCGAATAGCATCATCTCGTTAAAGTGACGGATGCTGTATATTCGATCGATCGAGCTGTGGTCCTTTAGGCTGGTGATGAGCAGCTTAAACTTAACGAAGTAATCTTTCAGTCGATGCTCCGTTAAGAGTTCTGGATCAATCGCATCACCAGCATTGTAAAAAAAGCATTCTGAGCATCAAAAGGAACAAAGCCATTGATCGTTCCAGATGGCATCGCTTTGCAGTTCGGACATGGTGTAGCGATATGTCCGATGTTGGTTACGTTACTAGCCTGAATGAACTTCTCCATCGTCTCAACGAAGCGATCTCGAAGCTCACTGTTTTGTATCTCAGTGAGGATCAATGTCACGGACTCGCGGTCGGCTACCTTGAACGATACCGCAGAACCATCAGCAGTATTCACCTCGATCTTTGAGATCCATGGTTCAAATATTATACTGTAATTGAACTTCAGATACTGATCGATGATCTCCGGATCCTTGATGTCATGTATTGACATCGCCAGCTCGTCATTGAACTCATTACCATGCTTCAGATAGGCAGACATTGACGGAACACGTTGGTATATCCGATACTGTCCGATGAGGAAGTCCTTTTCAAGGATCAACGAGTCCTTAAACTTCCGCACATCATCCGGCGTAACTACGTCTCCTTTGGACAATTGCAGTAGCTGCTCAGATTCCAATCTGCTGAAATCGGTTAGCTGAAGCAGGCTGAGGTCGATCACCTCAGTCGAAACATGTTGACACCCTTCCTCAGTACACGCATGTCTGAACTCATAGCCATCCTTGAACATCAGCGTACCGATGCTCAATATTATCTGCTGATAATCCAGGAATGATACGTTATCGCGTAATCGATTACTCTTATCCCATTTATTAAGATTCGAGCTGATTATCAAGGACTCGATAAACTCCCAGAGGATTGATTTGATCTTGAAGTCGGAGTACATATAAAACATCGCACCAAGCATCCGACCATACTCGCCCATCTCCTCGTTTAACCGATTATAAACGAGATTGACTTCTACTAAAGACGGTCCTCGTAGTACGATGTTGAATCCGCTATTGTAGAGGTAGATCTTTTTCACGTTACGGTTCGCAGCCAATATCAACATCCGGGCGTTGTACCCAGATACCTCAGCCCCACCTAAACCTTTATCGATCTGGAGCACCTTATTCTTCAGAGAGAAACCTACCGAAGTGGCATCATCTGGATCAGCCAGCTTCTCATAGGACTCGCCTACTTTCGTAACATCCTTCAATCGGCGCAGTGCTTCACCAATGAAGGCTGACTGGGCAGTATGCGCGTTAACGATACGATTGAGTACGTCAACATATGAACCTATATCACCGAGTTGTTTCTCAAACTCTTCATCGCCTAATGAGTTCTTCTCACGATCCAACGCCTTCCCCAGACTTTCAAAGTCATGCTCCGGTATTAGCAGCCGATAGAACTCGATAAGATCGAGATCAGCAGCGCTGTCTACATTCGTATCAGCCATATCATCATTTCCTTTTCTTAGAGTATTTCTTCAAGAAGATTTGCATGTACACTCGAACCGTTATCGAGAGGATATCCGGACACGTGAATCGACTAACTACAGTGCTCATTCCGTTACACAAGTACAGCTGCTCGAGCTTACTGTTGGGATCTTTCTCTTTCATCGCCCTGATGAATTTGCGAGAAATCGCATCGACTGAGTCAGTAACTGGAATAACAACGTTGAGATCTTTTACTACGTATTTGAATCCGGAGTCATTGAGATAGTCGTCCGTTATGTCGGTTACAGTACAGTTACCCACCTCAGTCGTCATGACCTTTCGGTATTTGGTGTATAGACTATCGATCAGGAATAAACTTTGGATATCGTTGTCTATCGTGCAGATTGGTTTCGATTTAGTAGGATCCTCAGTAACCGAGTAGGCCGTACCAAACGCTCGCCGATCGAGTTGAAAGGCTTCCGGGTCATTTTTGATACCCTTCAGATACGAAATAAGGTAATCTACCCGAATAACGTATACGGCCTTTGGCTCGATAACAATGTGAGTCAGAATGAAATCTTCTATTACTGACCACTCATCAGCCTTCCGCACCTTCACGATCCGAAACACTAGATCACTGTTATTTACCCGATTGAGTTCTTTACCAGATAGATTAACAAAGTTCAGCGTCATGTGTTTCGGATCAGTGAGATTCCAATACAGATAATTGAGTCGTCGTGATGAGTGATCTACTAGATATTTGCGCAGTATTAATTCGAGCGCCGCGCCAGTCACCCGATCTTTTACGCAATCCGTCATGGTTTAACCTTTTGTTTGAGTCTCAGTTGTATCGAGTTTCTCGACGGTCTCTGCCAATTCTACCATCACGCCGATGAGCGCAACCTTCTTCTCACGTGAACTATCCTTATCACGGATGTCGCGCATGTAACGATCGAGTTTGGCTTTGAAGATCTGCAGCTTGTTAGAATCGCCGATAGCTTTCTCCAGCTCGGGGATAGTCTGCCCTTCCTTTTCACAGATGACACGGATGTCTTCGATCACTGATGAGGCACGATCGATCTGTGAACTAAGCCGATCCTGTATTCTACCGAATAGAGTAAGCCCCTGCTGAATGAGATCATCAGCGCGTTCATTCTCCTCGAGTACTACCTTTACTTCGGGTGTTACCTCCGCCTCAGTCACGGTCTTTGATCCAGGTGTCGGCGTCATCGGTGGTGTCGAAGTATTCTTCGTCTTCTTCGTCCTCGTAGTCGTCTTTTTCGGAGTAGTTTTCGATTTCGGTGTTGAGTCGTTCTTGGTAGGCATTAGTAAGCTCCTGCAATAAATGTGGATAGGTATCGGAAAATAGCGTTATGCTTTTGGTGTTTGGGTAGTTAACGATATTCAGCGATTCGAGAATGAGTTTAAGCGAGTAACAGTTAGAGGCACATACCTTTCGATAGTTTGATATCGCCCGAAGTTCCTCCGGTAGCTTCATATCAGTGGGGATGAGAACTCTATCGAACTTGCGTTTTGAGTGCTTCTGCAAAAACAACTTAAAGTTTTCATAGATGGTATGATCCATTGCCCTTATATGATTGAGGTTCGAAGAATCAGATAGCGCCACGGTCATGATTGGTACTTCTCTAGTTTTCTGAGGAAGATTAAGGTCACCGTACTTTTTAGCGAATATTGCTTGCCATAACTCATAATAAATATATCTCGATGAAACTGGGTTATCGTAGTCCTTCTTCAGCTTGATTGGCTGCTGAGTTAAAAAGGTTACTTCTCCATCGTCGATCGATCGTTTGATACGTTGCTCGAAGGAGATGGTACGAATGATGAGTTCTTCTGGGTTTATCTGCTTTGACTCGATGTATTTATCGAAAATCGAGCGGATGAATACCTTCACGAACTTAGTCGTTTCTTTGCATAGATCGCTTCCTTTAAAGTTCTTACCTTTTAGATCGAGTTTGTATGGATCCTGCTTGAACCCCTCACGATATCTGGCGTATGCTGAATAGTGCTTCGAGATCGCTGTTCGTAGAAACACGTCATACATGAATTCGTTTTTGATCCTGATCAGTCTAGTATTGTCATTGTCGATATTCATCGAAGAACTCATGTAAGCAAATGAGTGCTCGAGAAGTTTCGATGCCAACGAGATCATGGCAGCATTGATCTTGGATGACTCATCGTTGATAACGATTTCCCCAAAGAACCATTCAATCCAATTCTTATTAGTGAAGAGTACGCTATCAGTGTCGGATAGTAATACGGTTCGACGGATCATGTTTTGGTGAATACCAGTCTCTGATGGTAGAATCGGTAATAGAATCAACGTCTCAAATAGCTTGCTCAATTGACCAAATTGCTTCTCGATATAGATATACGTTGAATACAATTTACGGCGTAACTCAGGATGGCTCTTTTCGACATCATCCAAAGTCAGTTTACCAATCTCCTTTGAACATACGACAACGGTGAATGTCCTAATGATGTCATCGGGCACCGCTAGGAAGCTCGGGATGTCTCCATCGATCAGTGGGACTAATGAGTCGTCGATCATGTCCTTAAGTAACACCTTGAATCCGGCGTTGTCCTGAAAGATCCGTTTTATATTTACCGCGTAATAAACGAACGACCGCTGCATATCAGTCAGGCTATTTATGAGTTGTTCCAGCTGTTCGTTCTTACTGAATCTAGAATAGTTTAATACCTGTTTCGCGTAGTCGCTGAACACCTTTTCTACTGTCGGTATAACGAGTCCATAAGTTGATATGCAGTCCTGTAAAGCATCTTCGCCAGGGAATATACGGAGAAGCCGGATTATCCAGTTGATAGCACGATCCTCATCGTATAGATAATAGTTCGAAGCCATCGATAATTCGATGACTGAGTAAGCAGTCATAGCCCCAAATCTCGCGGTCGCCGTAACTGAGTTATAATTGATCGCACTACGGAATGCGACAGTCGACAGCATGACCCCTGAGAGTGCATTAATATTGATCTTGATATTCATTTGCGATAGGTTTTTGATCGCAGCGGTATCTTTATCACCTCGAGCCTCGGCTAGAAACATATCGTGTTTAACGAGCTTCCGCATATTCTGATTATCCTCGATGTATCCAGAGAATAAAGACTTGCGCTCTGCTACTGGGCAGTACGTCGTGCCATACGGAGTTAAGATGTCATGGTTCAGCTCGTTGGTGATATCCAAAAGATCACCGCTTTTCGCCGAGACATTACCAACTGACGGTAATGAAAAGTACTTAAGGATCGATGGCTTATACTGCTTAGCTATGATAGCATTCATCTTTTTCTTTAACACAGCCTCGTCTTCATTAGGAAAACGTTGTGTTAGGTATGTCAGCATGTTAACCTTATACTCTTCGATGAGCTTCAGTCGCCGACTAAAGTTCATGGTATAATAATGATTCGGATAGGTAAGCACGTTGGGTGACATAAGTGTTCCTCTTCGTGTTGGTGGGGTTGTGCCATATTATAGAATTCAGCGCCGTCATTTCTTCTTTACATAAGATACCAGGTAAATATCAAAAAATACTTCAATGAGGAATCATCATGTCATCTAGCCAATTCGATCAGATACTCACCAACCAGCCGTTCGTCGTTGTTCCAAAGCAAGACCTAGCTACTGAAACGGTTATCAAGAATAGATTTCAGTTCTTCAGTGCAATGCTCCGCAACTATGCCAAGTACTCACATGAGGTAGAGAATCTCCCTAAGAGTGAAGTACTGTCGAGAGTCATGCCGCTCGCTAATCAACTCGTCGAGGAGTATCAGTTCGGATCAAAGTTCATCAGTGATCTCCGCAACTACATTGCTGATCGTTTTCAGAAGACCGGTGCTGAACTCTATTCAGATATCGCAAAAGACGCGGCTATCGAATCAACTGATTTCGACGTAATGATGCGCAACTTCAAGGAATCTAAGGTCATGGATTGCCTTTCGCCGCGTTTCCGAATGATGCTTCGATAGTACTTTACGGGTTTACTCTATCTACTCTTACCGATACTCTACTACGTCAAGCTGCCATCGTAGCAGCTTGACGTAGTATTGAGTATTAGTATAAACACTCTTGAGCACTGGATATCTGGTCAACGTCACCAACCACCATACTGAATAAGTAGTCGATTAACATATCACATATCGCGGTACACTGAGCCAGGTTGATCTGAGCGTCAGTGATTTCATCAGTCGAGGAATCAGCTAGATCGTCGAAGTTTTGACCGAGGTACTTGTACAACGTAGCTATCAAGCTGTCAGCATAAAAACTAGAGATGATCAGATCGTACAGCACTGAGTCTAATCGAGCAATATCACCGCCAAGCGCCGAAGCCTTGTTTATCGCTACTTTGATAAACTGATTGGCGAATGATTTATCCAGTACCTTTGGATACGTAACCCGGATACTTTCGTCGTTAAGGAACTTAACCACGGCATCTTCATAAGCACTGATCAAGCATTTCGATTTGATAAAGGTTGCATTCGACTTCAACTTCAAGGCAGCCTTTTCGAGCTGTTCTGCGTGATCTGAGGTGAGCACCTTCTCGAGACTGATACCATCACTAGGCATCGACACGTCGAGATGAAAAGCCTTTAAGTGATTATGGATATCAGTAATCGTATGCCCTGAAGAAACGAACTCTTCATAAACTGGTCCATTTAACACCGTGTCAGTGAGGATCAATTTACCGGCAAACCGAATATTCTTCATTACCAGTATCCAGTATCGAGCAGCCGTCATAGTCTTGTTAACCGTCTCGACGTTGGCTGCGATGACGTTCTTCGTTTCAGTACTCAGATCGCCCTCGATCAGTCCCTGAACCGAGTTACTGAGTGTATCAAAAGCTTCCGTGTACTGAATGAGATCCATGCAATTGATCGCCGCGTTTCGGTTATCGGCAAACTTCTGAGTTAAACCGAAACAGATCGATTTGTAGACGTTTTCATCCGTTATGATTGAGAAGAATTGCTTGACCGTTTCTGATGATATATCAGGATGATGAGTGGCCAGTTTGCTGATGATCACCGCCTCAACTTCAGTGGGGATATTCAGATTAGTAAATCCATTAGCCCACAGTTTCTTCGTGATGTACGACATGTTGAGCATCGAAAGTGCTGGTGTACTGATACCAGCATTCGCACAAGCGATATCGATCACTGAGTTAGCTACAGCTGGTGCAGCTAAGCTACCCCAGTCGAGTATGGTGTAATCGTCCTCCGACGGTATCACCGCAGCATCTGCGATCAGACCTTCAGCCTTACTTCTGGTCATCAGCTCGATGTAGCGCTTGTCGACCATGGTCTTGATCAGATCGACGGCCGGAGCTAGCTCGTTGTTAAGGGAGCTGTAAGAGTTCTCGAGAATAACCGCGAACGACTTCGCCGTGTGTTCGATAGTTTCTAAGCGAACTACATTTCGGTCATCCTGAACGTATTCAGCTATCGAGTCAAAGATCGCTGCGACCTGCGCAGGCTCATCAGCAGAAGGTTCAGTGGTAATAGCAAGTGATGCAACATTCGAAGATATCAGACTGAAGTCAGAGTTCGGTTTGAATCTGAAATCGGGGATATCATCAAACTCATCCTGAAGGAAGAGTTCTTTGAGCGGTTGTATCACTTGGAGTAAAGAGTCATATATCGGCATGAGGAATGCTCCAAGTTATTTATTGAGTTTCTGAGGCGTAGTCGACCACGATTACGTCAACCACGCCTCAGGTTGTGATGATTGATTTCAGTTCAGAATATCAAGTTCGGCTGTGAGGGTACTATCAGTCAAAGTAAGTGCGCTGTCAGCTAAGGTCAATGAACTGTCAGCAAATGATAACGCACTGTCAGTTAATGTCAGTGCACTATCAGCTAATGTAAGATTGCTATCAAACATAGTTAATCCGGTTAGTACCGTACCGGATAACGTCCCGGAAGGTAAAAGCTTAGGCAATTTAACCGATAGTGTTGAGGTACTACCAGGACCTTCCGAACCAGTGTATCCTGCACAAACGATACTATCTGAGCTATCTAAAGTCACGCTAGTGAATTGGTCAGCACCTGACCCGCCGTAGCACTTCTTAGCCAAGATGTTCAGACTACTATCAAACTTGATTACGAGACCCACACCTCCAACGCCTTCCGAGCCGGTGAATCCAGCGCAGATGATATTATCTAAGCTATCAGTGACCACTCCGTACAAGCAATCTGACCCAGTTCCGCCATAACGTTTGCGAGCTACGATGTTCAGACTGCTATCGAACTTGACTACCAGAGCGTCACCACCACCAACCCCTTCAGATCCGGTATTCCCAACACAGATGATATTATCAGCGTTATCTGTAGTCACAGCATAGAAGCAATCAACACTAGTCCCTCCGTAATACTTTTTAGCGAGAATGGCCAGGCTGCTACTGAGCTTGACTACGAGGCAATTACTACTAGTGCCTTCGGATGCGGTGAGTCCAGCACAGATGATATTATTTAGGCTATCAGTAGTCACTGCATAAAAGTAATCAACTGCAGATAAACCGTATCGTTTTCCAGCTATCTTATTCAGGTCATTGTCGAACTTGATGACCATCGCGTCACCACCACCAACTCCGGATAACTGATGTCCAGCGCAGATGATGTTATCCAAACCATCTACGGTTACAGCGAGAAATCGGTCGCTACCGGCAGAACCGTAACGCTTCCGAGCCAGGATATTCAGCGAACTGTCGAACTTAACGACAAGACCATCCTCACTACCAGACCCTTCAGATGTGGTGTGTCCAGCACAGATGATATTATCTGAGCTATCAGTAGCTATTCCTCTGAAGTAATCGATAGCAGACGCTCCGTATCGTTTCTTAAGCAGAACATTCAGGCTATTATCGAATTTTACAACAATACAATCGCCGCCAGTACCTTCAGAGACGGTATACCCAGCACAGATGATATTATCCTTGCTGTCGGTAGTCGTAGCATAAAAGTAATCATTATCCGTTCCTCCGTATACACACGCCAATACCCGACGCTTCATAACCAATACGGTTACGGCTTTCTTGATAGTGGCGTTACCGGTACCGTCGTCTACCGTGGCTATCAGAACTACGGGTACATCATCTTTCAATCCACCGGTTAAATCGCTTGGCTTAATCTTAAACAATGACCCAGATATTGGGGTGATTGATACGTTTGTATTAGTTGAAGTCAGACCGAAAGTAGCCGATACCCCAGCATTGTTGAAACCGACTACATCAACGTAATAACTACTATCGTCGATGAGTTTCATCTTATCTGCTACGGTAGTCTTAGCAGCGTCTGTGTAAAAGATCGGTTCCTTGAGATGACAGCCGGGAGTGAAGGTAGCGCCAGCTGAGATCGAGGCCTGGATGGACGCGATGGATTGTCCGCTATTGCTGTAACGACCATTACCGATAACGATTATTGAATTGTCAGCGCCAGTGTTGATACTGACATCGATATCGAGGGCTGATGATAAGACTCCAGCTATGGCTGAGTCCTGGATCAAGTTATCGGCTTCAAGCGCAGTCAGACTCGTCAGAATGCTCGCCAGCGTGGTATTGCTTACGGCATAGCTGGTAACGTTGCTACCGGCATCGAAGGATACTACGACGATCTTACCATTGTCAGCCAATACTGGTTCAGCAAATAGACCACTGACGCCGCCCTGGGCCGACACCAACTCAGAAAAGGTAAACAGCGTAGCAAGGTCGGCGTAGACTGACGTACCATCGCCAAGCCTGAATGCCCCATCGTCTATCGAAAATGCGACTACCCCATCTGGAATCGGTGTGGACATAGCGTCCCATACGAGACTAGTACCTCGTGAGAACTGCACGAGGCTCTTTATCTGTTTAATCATAATGAATACTCTCCTTGCGATGAGCGTAATAAGTTATTTTGAGCCACTCTTCAGTGACTGAGTTCGTATTGAAACAACTAGTTCAGGATGTCAAGCTCTTGGAGAAGCGTACTATCAGCCAGGGTGAGTGCGCTAGTACCAAGAGTGAGCGTACTATCAGCTAAGGTCAGCGCGCTATTGGCTAATGTCAGCGTGCTATCAGCCAGGACTAATCCACTATCAGCCATCGTCAGTTTAGATAAGATGGTACCGGTAAATGAGCCTGATGGAATAGTTACCGATAACTTAGTTACACAACCTACAGCTGAACCAGATACTGATCCATCAGACGAAGTAGTGCCAGCACAGATGATATTACCTGAGCTATCAGTGGCTACCGCATAGAACTGATCAGCACTAGTTCCACCGTACCGCTTACGAGCGATCAGGTTCAAGCTACTATCGAACTTGACTACCAGACCATCAGTACTGTCAGCTCCTTCCGAATTAGTAGAACCGGAACAGATGATGTTATTCAAACCATCAACGGCTACATCATAAAAGAGATCATTACCAGTTCCACCATAACGTTTCTTAGCCACGATGTTCAGACTGCTATCGAACTTAACTACTAAAGCCTCATTACCACCAAGACCTTCTGAAGCAGTATACCCAGCACAGATGATATTATTTGAGCTATCAGTAGCTACAGCTTGGAATTGGTCATTACTGGTACCACCATATCGTTTACGAGCTAAGATGTTCAGACTGCTATCGAACTTGACTACTAAACCATCATTACCACCAAGACCTTCTGAAGCAGTATACCCAGCACAGATGATGTTATTAGCGCTATCGACGGCTACACCATAGAAGATATCACCGAGGGTACCACCATATCGCTTACGAGCGATCAGGTTCAAGCTACTATCGAACTTGACTACTAGAGCGTCACCGGAGGTTCCTTCAGATGTGGTGGACCCAGCACAGATGATATTCCCTGAGCTATCAGTGGCTACACCATAGAAGTATTCGATACCTGTTCCACCGTATATCTTTCGAGCTACGATATTTAGAGCACTATCGAACTTGACCACCAGGGCGTCGTAGTTACCAGCTCCTTCTGAATAGGTGTTACCGGCACAGATGATGTTATTCGAATTGTCAGTGGTCACTGCGTAGAAGTAATCACCGCTAGCACCACCATACCGCTTCCGAGCGATGATGTTCAGGGAGCTATCGAATTTGATGACGATAGCGTCGCCGCCGGTACCCTCGGAGGCTGAGTAACCAACGCAGATGATATTATCTTCACCGTCAACCACAACGGCTTTGAATTCATCCATCGCCTCCTTACCATAAGTACTAACCAGTATACGCTGCCGCATGACTAAGACTGAAATAGCTTTACTGATCTTAGCAATACCAGTACCATCATCAATGGATGACATCAGTATCACTGGAACATCATCTTTAACTCCACCAGTGAGTCCAGTAAATGTTACTTTGAACAGTGATCCAGCTACTGGGATAATCGATATATTTGGATTTGATGTAGTCAGCTCAAATACAGAAGTGTCACTGATGTTAGTGAACCCGACCAAATCGACGTAATATGTTCCGCCATCGACTAACTTCAGCTTGTCAGCAACTTTCGTCTTTGAGACACCAGTATAAAACACCGGTTCATCAAGATGACATCCTGGTGTAAATTGAGCCTGTGCAGCAATCGTCGCTTGGACAGATGATATTGACGTACCACTATCGCTATAACGACGATCGTTGATGACGATCAGATTACCATTAGCTCCGGTGTTGATACTGACATCGATCGATAGAGCTGTAGACAGAGCAGAAGCTATGGCTACATCTTGTGCTGCATTATCAGCCTCAACTGCGTCAAGTGACGCTAACAGACTAGCTAGCGTGGTATTGCTTACGGCATAGCTAGTAACGTTGCTACCGGCATCGAAGGATACTACGACGATCTTACCATTGTCAGCCAATACTGGTTCAGCAAATAGACCACTGACGCCGCCTTGGGCCGACACCAACGCTGAAAAGGTAAACATGATCGGGAGTGAACCGAACATCGTTACGCCATCGCCTAAACGAAAGGCCCCATCATCTATAGAAAACACTACAACGCCGTCTGGTACCGGGGTGCTCATCGAGCCCCATACGAGACTAGTACCTCGTGAGAACTGCACGAGGCTCTTTATCTGCTTGATCATATCCATCCTCTTCAGAAAATGTTATTAGAACCTATCAGAATAGTATCTTGGTGGATACGATATTCAGAGGTGTTGTTTGTGCGTCAGTATTAACGGTGAAAATGATGCGGTACTTATCATCTGGTATCGAGTGTTCCATAACGACGCCGATGATGTATTTCCCATCAGCAGTATCGACAGTGACCTTACCACCCCAGCGGAAATTCACTGCATCCTTAGTGATGATCGGAACGATGAACTCGAGTATTCTTTCTTCCGGTTCACCGATATTCGCTAAGCATTCGATTGAGTACGATTTAGCGTCACGTAGCTCGATGCTCGATAGATTGTTGACGACCATCTCAACGGTTTCGGTAGTCCCTGGAACACCGGTGATATTACCTAGTATCAGCGGGAGATTAGTAGCGGAAGATAGTACATTCAGACCTTCTCTGAATGGTATCACACGCTCATCAGTTTTAGCTGCTGACTCATCGTAGCTGAAGATAGAAGAGCCGTTCGGCATCAAGAAGCCAGTATCCTCAGGAGGAGTACTGGTCGCTGAAAATGGCACTAGCTTCCAGCAGCTTTCTCTTCCACTCATATCCTCAATATCGAAAGTCTCTTGTAGGATACCAGCAGTCAGCCGCATACCAAGCTGCAACATCACCCCGCTATATATCCCACCAACGCTTACCTCGACTATCCTCAGCAAAGGTGAATGCTTCATCAAGGTATCATCAGGGATGTTGCTATTGTAGCAGGTAACGTTCAGTCTTGATTTGGCTGAGGGCGTAACATTAACCACAACGGCGCACTCGAACATCAGGTTGCTGATCATCGACTTCAGTCTGAATTTGAACACATCAGATAAGATATCGTCAGCGCTTCCTTCGACTCGGTATAACGAAGCGATGTTCCACCAGTGGAGACCTGTATCCTGCGACACGATGCGCTTCAGCACCGCGGTCCCAGTACTTACGTCACCGTATGACGGAAGACCGTTTTGTAGTAATAGGCGCATAGTTCCTTCAAGCTCCTGTAGTTTGTTTCTTATGCTGATGACTGTCGGATCAGCGGGGAGAGTTTTGGGTGTTATGTACGATGTCCTGGATAGATACGATTCGATCAGCTTTACCCGATCTTGAACGCGACGCATACTGGCTATGTCTGCTACTCCACCGTATGCTCGGTATGATACTTTCAATTCTCCAACGACAGGTTTCAGGATCTTAACGATCCGATAAACCCCGCTGGTATTATTAGTGGTCTTAGTACGTGATATATCAAGATCGAGTACCTCGAAGTCAGTATCAACCTCGAACGTCTGATCGGATAGGGGATTAACTATAGAGATCGAATCTCGAAAGAACGAGCCGTAGATCGGACGAATCAACGCCTTACCACTTAAGGTATCGATATCATGGAGTTCGTCTATGATGAGATTCTCGTCATTGTCGCCATTAGGGTGTTCTGCTAGTGCCAATTTCACCAACGGTGATTGATCACTGTAGCTGCCAGCATCATCTACAACCAGCTGCTGTAGATAAGCCAGTTGTTCAACCATGTTCGCTACCAGCGTCGGAGTTACCTCGATCTCATCCCGCGTCTGATTGATCCGAGCGTAATTGATATCGTCGGAGAACAGCTGGTTAAAGTTAAGTTGTACTCGGAATACCTCGCCAGTAAATGCGAGGATGGTTAAGCTTTTCAGAAGGATACCCGAGAATGTACTGTCGATGTTTTTACAAACGGCCATCGCGTCGTAATCGATGTCCTCGTCATAGACTGCAAAAGAGGTACCGAGTACTAGCTCTTCACTAACGATCCCAAGTTTTGAAACGACGAGACGATCATTCTGGAATACCGGTACATCGAACATCACTTTCTGGGCATACTTAAAAACGGTACGTTGGTATGTTGTGACGAAGTAGTCGTAGTTTTTACCCGTCAGGTCAGGAATATAGGCCGGCATACAGTCTCCTTGTTACATAGCCTTGAGAGCGTTTTCATAATGTTTTAATAAGGTTTTAAGAGAGTCTACCTGTTTGATGAGTGCCAGCTTGTCGGTGAAGTGATTATTCACTCGAGATATAGCTAGCTTCCTAGCATCGTCGATAACCGCATACTCAGTCGGAGTCATCCAGGAGTTGTCAACCGTATAAACGATCGTCTTATTCGGATAACCGAGCATCGACTCGATCACTTGGTCGACCTCAGTTCTGATTACACTGAGCTGGTCACTGTCGTCAAAGACACCAAGATCGATAGCCAGCCCTAGGTGAAAGTATTTCTGTACGTTACCATCGGGTACCTCGCTTAGGATATGCTCAGGGATGTAGTAGATGATTGTCTCATCATTTATATCCGTCAGCTTATAAACCTTATTAGCTCGGATAGCATCCAGATCAGTCTTGAATGTTTCCTCTGAGATGCTATTAGGCTTATAAGTCAAAGCGAAGAGATCGAGATTCAATTTGAGAGTCTCGGCATACGACAGCACGCTACTTACTTTGTATACCCCATTGATCTGATCAAACTGAGATATGAAAGAAAATGAATAAACGTGATTGGGAGTTATTAACACGTAGCCACCTCCTCAAACTGAGCTACTCGATTCATGATAATGTCACCTCTTTGATGAGAAGGGATCGGTGCATCGTTTACGTCCGTAGAGCATCTCCCATGTTACCGGGAGATGCGCTACTAAACAGTCTGAGTTGGGTGGTATTAACGATGATAGACGGCAGTATCGAATGACCGATCCGTAAGGAACGTATCGAGTTGATCTTCAATAGTGGAGCGGTAATCATCATTCAGGTCAAGTCCCATACCAGCATCAGCCAACATCGCATCGATCGCCGGTTGACAAACCAGGTGACGCCATTCAACGGAAGCGTTATCAATGGAGATGGCAAGTGGTTTGACATCGTCGATGATCGTGGTATCCGTTCCGGTGTAACCAGCAGCTGCAGTGATCTCGGCAGTGCATGAGAAACCACGGTCAACAAATCGATGCAGGAACATCTCGCAAAAGAAAGATTTGATGGATTTGGCTTTAGCGGCTTTAGCCTTAGCAGTGGCAGCAGCGGCGCTCTCGGTCAGCTTGGCATCGATAGCTGTACGTTCAGCGGCAGTTGCTGGTCGAACGGTTATCCCGTAAGTGGCTGCCGCATTTTTCTCGACGACATAGTAGTCGAGCTTGGCGAAGTTGGCTGATACTTTGAACACCGGTTTCCCTGGACGGGTAATGAGGACTTCGTCAGACACGCCGATAACCCGCATGGATGCCAGGTCGACCCGGACGTAAACCTCTGTTGTAGATGCTGTGATCATTCTGATTCTCCTTTGTGGAATAAAAAATGGGACGAGTGGTTTGTGTGCTTCTTTCTCGTAAGATATCTAAACGTATACGAGGAACTTCATCATATTATTGCAATACCTTTACCAATAGGTAACGCCGATAGAACTGGCTCAAAAACTAAATGAGGTCGACGAACTTCCAGTTTCTGGTTTCTGGTAAGACGGACGAGGCTGACTATCTGAGGTCTCGGCTTTATTCTTAAACGAATCTCGATAATCTTGAATGATCGCTTGGGCAATAACTACATCCTGTTCCTGATTAGCTCTAAGTTGGGAATAAGCTAGTATGTTTAAGTAGGGGACCATGGGACCTAGGATACATGAGAACTTCTTCGGTTCAGTGTTCGAGTAGTGATGGGTGTTGAGTAAGAGGCCGTGATTGATCAGCGAGTTACTTTTAGTCAAAAACATCCGAAAGAACTTACCATATTCCGTATCATAGAACTCTAGCTTCGGATACATCCCATTCAAGCTACAGATGTAATAACACTTGACTAGGTTAGATTTGCTGATACGAAAATCGTGAGCCATTGGAATGATTAGTGATAGGATATTGATGAATCGGATATCATCCGGACTGAGCATCCAATCGGATTTCCATGAGTCGCGCTTGTATAGAATGAGAGAGTCTGAGATGTTCTCGATGTATTGCTCATAATCACAAGAAGTCAAGGCGTACACGTCGAAATCACGAGTATTCATTGCATTGGCGATTGCTGGGATAAATATCGTATCCGATATCTTCAACTCATCCGACGATGGTAGTGGAAATAGTACGGTACATCGACTAGCTGAGGTATTGCTTATATCCGACCGGATAGAAGTGACTACGTGTTGTAATGCAGTCATGATGTCCCATAGATAGGGCTGAAACTTCTCGACTGATCGGATAATGATGAAATACAAACTGTGGCCGGACTCAGCCTGGATCTTGATGTACTCACCTGGTTTAAAGGTCTTCCCACGCACAATACCGACGAACTTAGCATCGACATCAGGATACTTCGAAGTGATGGTTCGATAAAGGCTACAATCAGCCATCGTGTCTGAGGCGATTGGTACGATTATCTTTGAGATATTGTACTTTTCATATATCTCAGCTGCGGCTGAAAACTCACTAAAGTGGATCATTAGATATTCTCCTTAAATATTAGTCGGTGCAATTCTATAGAATCGACCCAATATATTAATTTTAATCTATGGATAGAGGTAATCACACGCTATGAAAACGTATAATGTGCTCACTGACCTTACTAACCTTTCGCCGATTATAAACGACCGCATAGATGAGCTTATCCGTTCTCCTATTCGCGATGACGAAGGTACTGGTGTTCTTACGATAGATCAACTGATGAACGAGGCTGTTGAGCTACTCATCAACCTGTTAACTGATAATGGTATTAATGTATATGGTGCTAGCGACATCATCAATGATCGTTATAATGTCAAGCATCTGATTAGATTGTACAGCCAGTTCCTCCCTAATAATATTCGTGAAACGCTACGACAGTCGTCAGTGGTTATTGATATAGTCAGAGCCAATGTTGACGGAATTGCCCCGAATGAATTTATCATGAGACTCGTTGAATGCATGGTTTCCGTTGACACTTCATATATCGATATGTACGTTTATCTCCATGATAAAATCAGCAGCACTGCAAAATACGTCGATAGCATTCAGCCTATCTTGGAAGGCTTCGAGTTCAGCCAGGAGAATGATGATGTGATCCCTGAGGAAGTATCCGACTTCTTGGTAAAACTTACAGAAGAGAAACGTTGGTTCGCTGACCGGTTACAGCAGCTGGTTAGCCAGAATATTATCGAGCTAACCAGCGGTTTGATCAATAAACTGAAGCAACGCTATTTGTCAGAGTATAGCGTCGCTCGGAACGCTATCCTGCTGAGTCAGTTTGCTGGATTAGTCTCCTCTAACAATGCCACAATAAAGGCGGTGTTGAATAACATCCGCAGAGAATCTGAATTTCATGTGGATAGTTATACTCAGGATGAGCTAATGCTGCTCCCAAAGGAAACCGTGATCATGATCATCCTCGCGCAGTACAGTGATCAACGCTTGCTAGGTACTGAACCAGATTTCACTAGGCTGAGTAGTAATACCCCGGAGTCTATTGACATCCATGAGATGACCCGACAGATGCCTGTCCAGAATGTTATATAAATACTCAAGTAAGGTACTCAAATGAAAACCTCTCCACTACTACCGTTACTGATCAAGTATCAGGAAGGTCTAGCTAGCCGTGACTTTGTCATAGATTACTTCGTTAACGCCGAGCTGATGACGAGAGACGAGGCGATACGCACAAAAACGATTCGACCAGGTAAACTGATCATGAGCGGTACGCCTGGTATTATAACCTTTCCAGTAGGTGAACGCACATCCCTGATTCAGCGGCTTAAGGCTGGTAAACCCATCGTTACCACGAGAGTATCTGACGAACTTGGTAAGTATTATGTTGGGAGCATCCTCAAGTCAGACCTCGACGGTGCTCTCGTTACCGTAGTTCAGGTTGACCGGCATACTGATATTAGCGATCACCCATATCTGTCGGAGTTGTCCACGACTCAGAAAGAGACGATATCGTCATATCCAGCATACGACGTAGTGACTCTGACGAAAGCCACCGCGCTGCCTAAAGTTCACGTAGTAACCTCAGCCCCGAATAATAAGACCATCGGATCTCTTGAGGCTCTCGAGCTACCGGACGATTACAAACTCAGCTTTTACGATCGGTTCACCTTAACGAATGGAATGATTGCAAACTATACCGGACCTGATATCGAAACGACGCTCGGTGTGTTTCTGCTCAACCGGGTTATCTTAGTTATCCCATTCGGTGCGGAAGTGCCTTACGTCAATGGTAAATGGAATATCGGTAAGATCGAACGTGACATCACCAGGTTAGTGATCGACGGACGTATAACGCCAGCTCAGGTATTCCGGTATGTGGATTACGCCTTCTCGATAAGTAGTCTTAATGACTTCTGCGTACCTTCGTTTAGTGAGAAATCAATAACTGCTCGTCCAGAAGTATTAAAGCTACGTCAAGAGCTATTAGCTAAATACCGCGATCAGCTCAATGACCCGAACATCATGATTATGATTGAAGATCAACTAGTTGCATTAGATCGTCAATTGATGTCTGGTGATGTCAGTAGCGGCTTCCTAGTCTCTGGGAAGAGCTTTGATGTTCAGCGAAAGAGGATGTTCGGGATGTTTGGTCTGGTCGAATCATTCGGTACCGATACTGACACATTTAGCTTCGGTGAGACCAATCTCAATGAAGGTTGGGATACTTCACAGATGGACGTCTTGGCCAATGATATTCGACGCGGTAGTTATAATCGAGCGAAGAGTACTGCATTAGGTGGAGCTGAGTCAAAGATGCTGAGCAGGAACTTTCAGGAGAGTGCGATCGTTGCTGACGATTGTGGTACGACCAGAGGTTTACACATCCACCTCAGCAATGACAATAAGAGATTCTTCACGCATCGTAATCTGACAGATGGTACGTCAGTAGTCGAGTTGACTGAGTCTAATATCGATGAGTATCTCGGTAAAGACGTTGTAATACGCAGCCCTATGTTTTGCGCTAGTAAAGATGGATATTGTCATGCTTGTATGGATACCCGATTCAAGCGTGTCGGTATTAAGCTTCTCAACATCTCACCCGTGTCCATATCAAGTACAATCTTACTTTTGAGCATGAAGGCGATGCATGGCTCAAAGACCGCTCTGACGCAACTTGATGACCTCAATCAGTTTCTGATCTAGATAGTACACCACCAGCTGGCTACTCGGCGTAACGGCTGAGTAGTCAGCAGTAGTTGTACTCAATCTCAGGTATATATCATCTCGTAACATAAGCCAACGTATTGAGCGCAACCATCGGCATTGTTACAAGCTGATGTTACGACTATTACTCAAGTGGATAGCCAATACATCGAAGCATAGTAAGTAATCTTAATCTAGCACCTGAGCCTGGAGACGTTATGAACACTAATGATAAATTTGTAATCAACCTGATAATCATACGAGGATGTCTGCTTGATCTACGTAAGGGTATCCAAGTCAAGCCGATCTTCGATATCATCGATCGAGCCGAAGCTAGCGTCCTGAGGCTAATTGACGATGAGATGGATGATCCTGACAAAAAAGAACAACACAAAAGGGCGCAGCGTATCGATAAGGCTGTTGTTCGGTTTCGAGAGCAGGAGCTAGCGCGCATCGAAGGCGGTGCTGATGTTACCCTGACTGATCCGGAAAAGAGACTATACCTAATCTCGATCGTACTGATCATCTTAGAGAACCTGTCTGAACTCAATGATAGAAAAGAATCAGTAGGTGAATTACTGACCCTAGGCTATGCGATTGAAAACGACCTTCAGCGCCCACAACTAAATCAATACCTCATACTGAAAGATGTCAATGAATTCATTGAACACCTAAAAATAACAATAAGCGCATTATGAACGCACACAACCAACACACTGGAGGTACCACATGAAACTATATCAAGAAGAACCGAAGACCAATTGGAAGATGTATGTTTTAGCTGCTATACTCGTGATGCTCATCGTAATAGCGTTTAAAGGTGTAGCTCATGCTGAGGATCAGCAGATGTGCGTTCGGGTCACTGACGCCGGCGGTGAGGTTCAGTGGTTTTCTGGAAGTATTGAAGATGCCGGTTCACTGTATCTCGGACTGCTCATAGTTGAGGCGAATCTAGGACTTGAAAATGAGACCAACGATATCCATCAGTTCATCAGGACTTGCGATTTTACTTATCAATTAGTCGACGGTCTTCCGGTTAAGAAGAGCTACTCTCCACCGATCGGTACTTATATCGTTGGAGTAAATCTGAACGGCGGCTATACTGAACTGGAGGCCCCTTTAGTTAAACTAGTGAATGGAGTATACTGGCTGGAATTACAGATATCTCAATAACCGCAATACTATGATTACGTCTTTACGACAACTTGCCACTCAACCGACCATCTCATATCACAGGAGACTAGTGATGTCCAAAAAGAAATCAACGATACCACCTGAAGCAGAAATACTCGATGCTGACCAAGCTGAAACCACAGCTCCTCCAGTCACTACGACTGATGAGCAACCAGCTGGCGACGTAGCTGCCGAGACATCAGTATCCTCTACTGAAGCTGCAGCTGCAGCTGAGCCTGAGACAACTGAAACCACAGCTCCTCCGGTCACTACGACCAATGAATCCGAACCTGTCGAAGTACCGGTGGTTAAGCCACATCATGAAGCGTTTTTCGATCAGTACATTGAGTTCATCAAGGGTCGTCAGCCGAACAAAGCTATCCTCGCCTTAAACAACAGTATCAAAGCGATGCTGAAGAAGAACACCGCTACCGCGTTTGGCGAGGTACTCAAGCTGTTCAGAGATAATCAGCTCCTGCTTAACTCGCGAGTCGTATTGCAATCAGCAGCTACGCTACCACCAGCCGACCGTGCTATTGTGGAAATCATCACTACAGTATTCCATGTGATGATCACCAAACAGAATACTGAGCTCAATCTTGAGATGGTCAGGACGATCACCAAGAATGAAGCTTTTGTCAACTGGTGTGCCAAGAAACTGAAATAAGGTATTAGATAATAGACCACCATCTAGCTGCAGCCGTAACGCTGCAGCTAGATGGAGTGGTTATTCTTTTTTAGTTGGAAACCGCTACTTCAGTAGATTCCATCTCTTTCGCCGTAGCTGTTGAGAACTTCAGTTCATCTTCAAGGATATCGAACTTCTTCTCCTCTACAGCGGCGTCAAGCTTATCATACTGGTTACCGGTATCGTTCATGGTTAACACCGGAGCAACTGAGCCGAGCCGACGCATGTATTCGACCACGGTATTGCTGATCATATTCATCGTGGCTTCAGATTGCTTGTCAGCCTTGATCTTCTGTTTCAGTTTGATCAGGTTCTCCGGTCGTTTCTCGCTATCGTCCAATGCTCGTAGGAAGGTGCTCATCATGTTCATTTTCGCATCGATCATCGACGCCTTGTCAGCGTTGGCATCGAGCTTCATAGCATCGACGGCTCCGGCTAGCTTATCGATAACTTTCTTACGCAATACGGCAGTGGACGATGAGTGTAACTCCAAACGTCGAACATCATCTTCTATCTGCCTGGTGATATCATCACTCATGGGTCACTTAGCCTCTAGGTTGAGGGTTAATCTTAAAGTCATTAAATATCTGTTCTTTCATACCATGGCGATGTGGCGAGGTATTAATTTATACATCGATATTGCTTTTTATTAGCTTAAGCTGATTATTCCCTGCTATTGTTTGGGTCTAGCGTTGTCGATAATATGAAAGGATCGACTATTTAATATCTTGAATATAGGTGAAATAGATGCCAGACTTTACGATACATGCCATAACCATCGACGCCGTCGGCAACGTAATCGGTGTCGGTAGTCGACTGACTAATAAAGGTCCGTTGACTGTCATTTTTAAATACGACCGAGAGACTAAGTGCTTTGTCGATCGTTTTGAAAACCACGGATTTGTTGCAAATGATGTAGCCCTTGATATGTTTAATATGGTACTGTGTGGCGGTCACGTCACTTTAAAGAGTGGAATATCGAATGGAGCCGTGTTGGTCATTGATACAGATCTAAACCCGGTGTCCCGCAACATATTCGCGTCCGAATTCGATAGTTCGTTTAACGCCATAGCCACGGATATCTTCGGTAATATATTCTGTGCAGGGTACATCGAATCCGATATCTTTAATCAGTATCAGAGCCTAATAGTTAAGTTCGATAAACGGTTCAAGGTTCTGGCAACTAAGTCATTCACTAACGACGAGTTTGCTTATATCGATAACCTTGAGATCGACGGGTCTGGACTCCTCAGGTGCGCTAGTCGATCATGTAGTATCTGTCAGGGTAAAAGCGAAGTAACCATCGTCAAGTTCGACAGTAATCTGAACAAGATGTATACTGGTAAGTCACGAGATATAATAGTGAGTGATTGTGTTAAATTTGCAGGAGTCGTCTGTAAGAGATGTCTAGTTAAAGCGAAAGGTAATCGTCGAGGAGAGATCAATGGTTGGGTATAATGATGATAATTGTACGCCTCCCAAGTTAATACCAATTGGTACGTGTACAAATGGTGATGACATAATCAGCTGTGGGCACACCGTCGATAATGGCGATGTCGTTAGCGTAGTCATGATAACTACGGGAGACCTAGTTAGGAAGTTTATCAGATTCGACCTACCAAATAGCGTTCTCAACTCAGTTGCGGTAGACCGATCAGGTAACATCTACTGTGCTGGATATCGGGCAGCTGGAGCGAACGTCTTTGCTAATCTGATAATCAAGCTGGACCCGAATCTTACAGTACTGAAGACCACGGTCATCTCTTGCCAGGAAGCAAACTTCTTCAACTCCGTGAAGGTATTGGATGACGGACAGGTCGAATGTCGTAGTCAATCACGTGATGCTCGAACTCACGAAATAATCAATGTATTAGAGGTACTCGACTCTCAGCTGAATCATCTCGCCAGTTATCTATTGGACAAACATGGAAATCGAATGATGTAGTGCTCATAAGATCCTTTTCAGATATATATTACTCTGTAGGTAAAGTATAACTTCAATCATCTATTCTAACTACAGGAGAGTCAGCATGAATACTAAATTAGCTATAGCAATCGGTGGATTAACTCTGATCGCAGTATCATATGTTGCGGCTCGTTTTGCTAGCAACTGTATAATCGAACCAGTAAAACCAGTTGAGCCCGTTGAACCTATCGAGCCGATCACACCTATTGAACCTATTGAGCCGGCCGTGGTTGAACCCGTCGAACCTATTACACCAATTGAGCCTACTGAGCCGGAGTCTGCGTCAGGCATACTAATAGAACCAGTAGCTGACACGCCAGATCTGCCCTCTCTGCCGAAAACGATTGACCCTATTCGTGCTGAGATGATCGAGTCAGATAGAGCCGCGGGAATAGGGCATGTCGTCTCAGAATCGGAGATGCTCGTTCCGGCAATACCAGTCGAGTCATCCAGAACTATTGTATTAGCGACGAGCGACTGGATCACAGTAACACTACCGAGTGATACAAAAGAGACCGTTAATGAATTTCAACTTCCGAATGGAATTCGGGTAATCAAGGGGGGTAAACATGCAGAAAGAAGGACCGTCAATACTCAGCTTAATTCTGAAGAAGATGGGCTTGACTGGAAGTCGGCTTAGTCGTGAGACCAAAGACGGCAAGTCGGTTTTCATCATTAAGGAAAAGCCCTTCTATGGCGCTGAGCGAGATTCCGATAAGCCAAATGTCGATCAGAGTCTTATTGCAAATATCAAATCGGCTAGACGTCAGGCTGATGATATAAAGGACGAGATGAAGCGAGATACGATCCATCGGCTGATCGATGAGATTGTAAGCAAATCATCAGATGATATCACGAATACTATGCTCCATAAATGAAACGGCCTACTGAGATAACGCACGCGTTATCTCAGTAGTGCTATTTATTTTTGCATCCGATCTCAGATATATATTACTACATGAGAACCACGGAGATCAGTACTAGTACATATAGTGCTTCCGCTATCATAAACGTGACTGATAGAGTATGGTAGTTATATTTTAGATACAGGCCATATCTTATGTATATCAACCTTAACATAAGTGCTAATTCATGAGACCAAGCAAAAGGCTAATCCAGATACTCGAAGTCCACCGTGACAGACTAATAGTTTACAAGTACTTGAAAGGGGTGACACTGTCGCAACTAATGATTGATCATTCAGTAACCAGGCTTGAAGCGATACGAATAATAGCCAAATCAGTAGTCGACGATTCTGACAATATAACGCAAGGAGTACATTAGATCATGGATATCAAATACGATGAAAGCTCGATTTCTACGCTCAGCGATCTGGAACATATGTCATGATCCATGTCATAAGGAGCTATCAGCTATGTGCCGATGATGAGTCATCGGTGATGATAAAATTGTGAAGGAGATGTGATGGCTGTAATAAACACTATTCAGGAAAACGGGTATGGTAATGATAGCATAATTAAGCTTGATGATATGGCCCATATCCGCTTACGATCATCGGCATATATTGAAGACCGTGGAGCTAGGGGCCTACGACAACTTTGTAAAGAGTTAATCGACAACTCTGCTGATGAATTGGAATTATTGGGAACTGGCTGCATCGATACGATCATGTTTATCAATGATGATCGTAGCTCATTCAAATTGGCGGTAATTGATAATGGTCGTGGTATTCCTAAGGACAGGCTCATCGACTCATTCTCATCGGCTAGAACTTCTGGTAAATTCGATCAGCAGGCATATCAGTTTAGTTCGGGTTTGTTTGGAATAGGAAGCACAACCGTCTGCGCCTTGTCCGAATGGTTTCGAGCAATAGCTCTTAATAAAGATGGTATTGGCGATGCTACCATTACCCACGACAATATTCCGGATAAAATCAATGAAGTACCTAATGAACTAAATCGAACCGGTACTATCGTACTGTTTCAGCCAGATAGTACCATTTTTGAAAACATCAACGAATTCATTGAGGATTCGAGTTATCTCATCGAGTACCTTATCCACATGAGTATGTTTATTAAATACCAGATTAGACTATTCATTGTTGATTATGATCTACCACCAGATTTATTATCAGCGCCGTCTCTTAATGTAATAGACTACCTTGAACGAATAACCACGTCAACCCAACCAACCTACGATAGCTCTATACTGGATAGACAGCAGTATATCGAATCTTATTTTGGTATACAGCGATGGCATGGGAACTATCCGATCGTTGGGGCTACTGAAGATGGAAAACTTCGTGTGGAAGGAGCTCTTTACATCTTTCTCGGTAATACTAGCGGCTCCAATAACAAGCTAACCTTCGTGAACAATATATTGTTTACTGATAATACCAGCTTGCATATCGCTCTACTGATTAAGGCGATAAAAACTAAAATGGCCATTCTGATCTCGGATAAGACTCTACGTTCATTCTTTGATAATCATTACAACCTACCGATTTGGATGGTATTAAATGTTAAATACAGTGGAGCTCAGTTTACTGGATTTAGTAAAACTAGTTTTAGAGATGTTTCTTTTCGAGCTCCTTATATTCAATTGCTTAATGAGATCATATCATCAGAATTAGTTGAAGACATGTACCGACTGATGCTACCGCACATCGAAACAGCTTATCAACGATTCAGTAATTCCGATTTCAAGCCAAGTACCATGCGAAGTTTGATGTCAAAGCTGAATAGACCAGATAAGTTTAACAACTGCAGTACGAACAATCGGAGTCTAGCTGAACTGTTCCTGGTGGAAGGGGACTCGGCTAAAAGCGACCAAGGCCGTGACAGTGAATATCAAGGTGTCTATACCCTGGGTGGAAAACCATTCAACGGTTTAACTACGCAAGATAAACTGGCTGAATCGATCAATAACATCAAGCGTAATGCAGTGTTCGAAGATATCATTCGAATAATGAACATCGTTCCAGGTAGTGACGACTTGAGTAAGATGAACTTCGGTAAAGTACTGATCATGGCCGATGCTGACACGCATGGATATCACATCACCAATATCGTTATCGGTAACTTGTATGCGATCTGCCCAAAGCTGGTTGAGGAAGGTCGGGTCTACATAACGATATCACCGTTATATAGTTTGAATGTTAAAGGTGGTAATCCGATCTATCTACGAAACGTTACTGAGCTGAATGCGATGTTATCGTATCACGTATACAATCGATTCCTGGATATATCAATCGAGTCAGATGTACATAATCACACCTTATCTAGGGAAGAGTTTACTGCGTTTGCTGAGATCGTTATTCGTATCGGTGATGAACTCGATCGACTGAGTGAAGAGTATGTTATCCCAGCCCTACTACTGGAGCAGCTGTCGCTGGTAACTAGTCAACTAAATCTGAAGCATCCTAATATCCAGGAACTACAGAAATGGCTAGGTTATGAGCTCCATTATATACCGGCCAACAATCTACTGATCGTTAGTATCGGATCTGACGATGTCGTCGTTCCGCTTACGCAAATAACGGAACTCATCTATGAGCGAATACTACCGCTATATCGAGAGTTCTATTATGGTCGGACCAGGATCTTTGCTACCACGAAGGAGACTGATTTCATGAAGCATACGCCAATCACGATCATCCAGTTACATGAGATCTTTAAGAAGCTTGGTAGCATGTTCTCGATTGAGCGTTATAAGGGATTAGGGTCGTTACCCCCAGTTGATAGGGCGAGAAACTGTGTCAATCCAGCGACTAGGCGAGTATATCAGATATCTAGCATCGGTGACATCGATCGATTATACGACATGCTCGGTACTGACGCAACTGCCAGAAAACGACTAATATCCGTCTAATATGTTACACCTACTGTAGAGGACCTCTATGCGAAATGATGAATCTGAGCTGTTTAAAGGTATGACCGAGGAACAAGCGGCTAACATGCTCAAAGGCATGCTCATCAAGCTGTGTAGGAAAGATAAGATAACGTTTAAGAAGTTCAGCGAGCTGCACCGCGACTACATGATAAGCACCGGCGTTACTTCAGCACGAAAGATAGCTTCTGACCGAAATAACATCATCAGAACCATCGTCAATAAGGATAAGATGACGTACAATATGCTTGAACATGTTATCCGCGATATATTAAAGTATAATCTAACTAACATCTCAATGACCGTACGCGATAAAAACAATGTACCGTGGTTATTGAGTATGGACCGAGCCACATTCTAGGAGAACTATCATGACTGACAAGAAAGCCACCGTGAAAGAGATCGATGCCATATGTAACACATCACCAGATACCGATGGATGCCGTGACACATTTGCAGCTACGGGTAATCCGGAGATGTCCATCAAGACTGCTCTGGAGGTACTAGGTCAGGCGATGCGTGATGATCCGGATTATGCGTGGGGGTGGCTCTCTAATATCAGTTGCTCTTTTCAGGATGCCGGTGGCGACCACGAAACGGCGAACAAAGGAGCCTGTCGATTTATGAAGCTAGCGTTCGGGATCGATCTCGAGCAGCGGGTGTTCGATGAATTCAAGTACAAGGTCAGTGAGCTGCTTGACTACGAGGCTGACCAAGCATAACCTCAGTAACGCTGCAGCACCAGAGCTGTAGCGTTACGTATCTCTAAGAAAGGAGAGGATGATGGACGAAGTTGGACAACGTGAAATACAGGTAGTTGGCTCGGATATAATCCAGTCATACTCGAAACAATATGCTACACAGATTCTCAACAATATGTTCCCGAGTTGTATCGACGGTATGAAGAAAGTTAGACGAAGGATCATCTATACTCAGAAACCCGATACGACCTTCAGTGGTCTCGAACTTATATCAAATACGATTCGTATTCACCCATATGGCGATTCCTCGATATACGATACAGCATGTCGGATGACTGAGCCATTTCAATCGACATTCCCACTACTAGTACTGATCGGCAATGGTGGGTCTTACGGTGGTGATCGGGCAGCGAGTGCTAGATATACTAAATTCAAGCTTAGTCAGTTCTGTAATGATGTCTTCATCAATGGTACCAATTTCAAGACTATACCGATGGAACCGTCTGAGGACTTGATCGGTCGGGAGATTAAGTACTTCATCCCGAAGATACCCACGGCGTTACTGTTTAGTAATGAGTCGGTCGGCTTCGGTTATAGCAGTCGAACCATCCCATTGCGATTTGAAAACATCTGTGATATTACGATCGACTTCGTGATGTGTAAAGATAAACCGAATTGGAATTACCAACGACTCGCTAAGCTGTTTATTCCGCTATTTCCCATTCAAGTGTATCTCCGAAATAAGGCTGATCTGATCGAAGCCTATTCGAAAGGCGATTTCTCTCATAAGGTCGAAACTGAGGGCGTCTATACGATTCAGTCGAATAACAGCGTACTATTCCGAACGATAGCCTACGGTATATCACCTGGAGCGGTGCGTACTAAATTGACTGAGGCGCTACGTGATAAGAATCACTGGCTGTCAAAAACCGAAGTGTCGTTTGATGCACTATCCGCTGACGTCAATTATATTGACTTTAAGATCACCGCGAAGCGAGGTACTAATATCTTCGAGCTGATCGAGAACATCAAGGGGATACTTCGAGTTCGAACGCCAGTCCACGTAATCAACAATTTCGTTCATAATGATCTGATGATGCCGCTAAGCCCACCGAATACGATCAACCTTTGGTATCAAGAACGATATCGATCGATATTCGGAGCAAAGAAGCATAGGCAGCAGGAACTCCAGCTCCTGAAGATGAGATACGATACGTACCTCATCGTTTGCGAACACGTCGATGAGGTTATAGCGATCATTCGTAATAATGAGGTAGCCGAAGTGTATCGTCAGATAAAGGAACGGTTCGAATTATCAACTAGGCAGTGTGACATATTACTCGGTACTAATCTCCAGACGTTGATGAAATCTAAACGACTGGAACTTGAGGATAAGCTGAATAAGGTTAAGGACGAGTTAGATAGAATAACCTGTAGCTTTAAAGATATCGACAAGGAGATGTGTGCTGATATTCGAGCATTGAAGAAACGATATCGGACGAATGAAACTTTCACTTCCCGAGAAGCTAAATACATCGGCTGTTTATTGGTTGGGGATGATGGCATACTTCAGGTGTCAAACATCGCTGAAGTAGTGTATACAGGTAACCTGTTTCAGAACGTTAACCTCAAGTTTATTCCGTACAATAGCGGGATAAAAAGTATCAAGTTTGCCAAGCTCTCAACATCGTATAATAATCCAGCAGAGCTACCGACAACCGTTAACTCAAATGGCATCATGATTCGCTATCGACAAACGATGCGGGTCTTTAATCGGACTAATGGACGAAGCCAATGTCTCATGGATAAAACTGTCCTTACCTCGGCTAAATCGATAATGAACAACGTATCGAAACAGCCGATGACCATCCGAACAGACGGCTCAATCACAACTGCTCCACCTGAGCTGTTTGACACGAGGAAGCATGCAGCTGACGTTCTCTATGCGTTTGACCCTGCTGAAGGTATTTCACAGTATGTTGTGATCTCAGTTAATACTGCTTACCCGAATATGGTTCGATTTCAGCGACTCAATCTTCCCGACGATAAAGCTCTATTTACTATGGATGGTGAAACTGCAGTGTTGGCAGTGGTCCCTTTCACTGAGGATGAGATCGTCGTCAATCTCCCAGAGTTTCACAAGTACAACATTATGCATATCACATCGATTAGTCGACTAGCTAGTACCAAGAAGTTAAATGATGTTAACATCAGGATGATTACCAAAGTATAAACCCTCTCACCTAGCTACGGAATGAACCGTAGCTAGGTGAGAGATTGTTTAGCTGAAGCTGGGTACTGCGGAAACCAACTTACCGACGCTACCAAGACAGTGATCAACAAAGGTACCCTTTGAAGAGGCCGTTAGCGACGCATCATAAACGGGATCAGACATTGAAGACAAAATAGAGTCATTGCTCGTGATGTTCTGAGAGTTCGCAGTAAACACGTCAGCCTTATCGATGTTGAGTGAACCGAAGATCGAGTCCATGGAGGTGTTCACATCCGTTGCCGATGAGTTCTTCGCCAAACTACGCACTGCGCTGAATTTATCTAATACCGTTCCATGATTAGTGATGTCCATTAACTCAGAGAACCCTTGAACTGATCCATTATCAATAAGGACATCTGACAGCTCTGAGGTCTTGGCTGCGTCCAAAGAACCCATCGCATCTTTTACACATTGAATGAATCCGCCGAGGTCATACTTACCAACCAAACCAAACAGCTTCATTAGCTGATCAAAGATGTTCATCTTACTGAAGAGACCTTTGGCCCAGGAGAGGATGTCAGCCAATACGTCGCAGCTATTCAGCGAACCGACGTCTCCATTGAATATGCTTTTCAATGAGTCAAAGTCCATACTGGTCATCGATTCCGGGATCATACTCGATGTTAAAGCGTCCAGACTAAAGGTTCCGGAATCGAGTACGTCTCCGAGGGTTGCTGATAATGACGTACCTGCGCTAGTCGCCAATGTAGTTACATCACCAAATATACCGTCAGATAATGAAAAGGCTTGCTGCTTCACATCGCTAAGCTTACTAGTCACAGCTGCAACTGCTGATTCAAAAGATATGTCTGAAGCGATGTCGGTCCCCATCTTCTTAGCGAGATTGGTGATCTTATCTGGATCCAGATCCGCCAACATCTCGGTACTAAATGCGCTATTGGTGTCTGCTGAAAGTTCTCGGACTACTTGCTTCGTGTCGAATATACCGAAGACATTAGCCGTAGCTTTCGACGATGATACATTTGAGAATATCTTGTCAGAAGATACTGACAAGCCACCAGTAGTCGACGCTGACGGCGTTGGAATCCCTGGTGCGGTTATCGCTTTATTGATTGATTCATCTAAGAAGCCCATCACATCTCCTTATTAAAAGGTACCGTCGATCATCATTGCGTGAAAGTACAGCTCAGCAGTTTCTGTTGACCTAGGTCTATTGGTTAGCGGTATATCTGTTATAAGTGACTCGCCATCTTCCTCGATAGCAAACTTCATGGCTCGATAAGCTGTGGTGTCTCCGCCACGTATCTTTAATAGCTCAACGATGCTTGTCTCGAGGCCCTTGCTTGCTAGTACCTGAGTTTCAACTGCGGACAGTGAAGCCCCTTTATCCGGGGGTATAACTTGTCCGGTAATCGGATTAACAGTCTGATCGCTATCGGGTAATGATATCTTATGGAATAGATACTGTGACAATCGGCGTACGGGGAGTGTTATTACCAGATACTTGTACTTGGTGAGGTATCGCCGTCCAGAGCTGATGTCATAGAAGTATATCTTAGAGAATACGGACACCTTACGCTCAGTGGCTAATTCCATGACATCGTTGGTCGATACCTTTGATAAGTTATTGGGGAGGATTACATTGAGCTGAGTTGTTCCATCACGCAATGCGATCATGAACTCGTTAAACTGAGCATTAGACATCGACTTGAATAGTTTGACATACCGTTCAGCGTTGTTTCCACTTATACGGTCAATGCGACGCATCAATGTAATTACATATTCTTCTATCTGTTCTCGATTTTTCATAGGGTGGGTTTCCTGATATTGAGGAACGACGATTAGCTTACGTGTTTTCTACAGTATTGTTTCAGCACATGAGTGGTATTTCATATATATATTACTACATGGGAACTACGGAGCTTTACTTATTATGTTGTTCAAACCTAAAAGGAAGGTTGAATGAAAAGACTTGCGGAAGTGTACGGCAAACGATTGGGTAAAACTGGTGAGGTTGAAAATGTACCAGTTGGGTCGTTACATGGACAGCACCCAATCGGCTCAAATGTATTTGAGGTGCTGACATTCGAATTCAATGATGAGTACAACGGATCTAACATAGTTGGTGGAGAGGAGGGTAATGGCATCTTCACCTATGTCAGAACCACGACTGGTTCAGATCGGGATATTGTTTCACCGATCTGTGTTGTTACATCTAGTTACACCATACCGCTCTATATACTAGCCTCCGGTATTCTTACCAAGGTGGAGGGATATGGCACTGATAATAAGCGTAGTCCAGTGGTAACAACTAACGGCTCATGCGATATCGTCATAGTTACTCCTGGAAAACAAGCAAACATGATATCGGAGTGGAACATCCGGTTACCTTATGATATTCGGATTGATCGAAAGATTATCCATATCAAGAAGTTCAACATCTACATAAGCGGATGTTCTGGAGACAATCTCCGTAACATGATGAATATCAGTAATCATCGCATTTCATCCGATACCCACACCTTGGCTCGGATCAGCATCAAGGCAAACATATCGTTCTCTAAGATCATGAATTACAGCCTTAACGGACTACCTGGTCAGGTTGTTGTTGAACCTAGTCGTTCACCGACAGCCTCGGTAACCGTCGAGATAGCTGGAGAGACATTGGTATGGGAGATACCAAATAAGGACATAATTGCGATGAGTGGGCCGCTATATCATTTCTGGCCGATGTTCGGCGGAGTCGAACTGGTGATGTCAGATGATTACGATAGCATGCTCGACTTCCAAGCGACCATCAAAGGTTCCTATTCGAATACTACGGCTGATCTTATTCAAAAGATGCGAGACGAGATATCTGGATTAAATGAAGCGATCATGAAGCGTGATCAGATCATCGCGCTAAATAAACAACGTATGCAGCAGGAGGAGCATAAGACGATAAGAGAGGAAATCAAATTGAAATCGGAGCTTAATAGTAATCGCCACTCGGAAATCGTTGAGTGGTTAAAGATAGGGGGAGCTGCCATGGGTACTTTAGCACTGATAGTTAACATCTCAAGTAAGTTATCAAGTAGTAAGCCTGAGAAATCGAAGTTGATCGAATGGTCGATACCGATCATGATGAAGAAAGGGTTGGTCCCATCTGATCCGCTCGTCTCATCGGTCGGACTGCTCGGCTGTTCTCTACTCATCGGTATTGGTATATTAGCTAACGAGCTGGTCAATGAGCTCGAATCGTAGTAAGCCCATGTCAATTACCCCGACCTAAAGGACGGGGCTTGTAACTACAAGGTGCCTAGCGATAGGTGCGAAAGACTAGCTTGGCCAAGTAACCTGACCTAGTAATAGCATCAGGGGACGTTTGAAGGCAACTGAACCACATAACAAACTGACGTACAGGTGCTCCACTAGCTTGTTACCTCTCAGGTGGTCAGTAGCGAAGTGGGACGAACTATAAGACGGTGGGGTAACCCACCAATCTAGAAAAGGAGCCTCATGTCAGTAACCAAACCATATCCAAGTGCGTCTGGACAGATCTACAAGCGGCCAGCACAGCACTGCAAGCACCCATCACCCAACTACGTACCAGTAGTCGGCTGCACTGGCAAACCGCTGATGCCGTGCCATCCACAACGAGCTCGTGAGCTCATGATGAAAGGTAAAGCTCAGCCATGTTGGATGCTAGGACGTATCTTCTACATCCAGCTCACTGAGCGAGAGGATGGGGTCGTAGACCCAAACGTCGTGATCGGTATCGATCCCGGCTCTAAGTTCGAAGGCTATTCAATCCGATCATCCAAACGCACGCTGATCAACATCCAGTCGGCTGCGCCCACTCACGTAAAGAGTCGGGTAGCCGATCGTCGTGACCAACGGAGAGCACGGCGTTTTCGCAATACACCCTGTCGACAGAACAGGAGTCATCGTGGTAACGTGTCGACCGATGGTCGACTACCACCGTCAACGCGGGCCCGATGCCTCGCTAAGATCAACCTGGTCAAGCGGCTGATGCGGATCTACCCGATCAGCAAGATCGTCATCGAAGACGTCGTTGCTCGTACCAAAAAAGGTACCAATCGAAACTGGAACAAGAGCTTTTCACCACTACAGGCTGGTAAGCTATATCTGTATGCTGAACTCCAGAAGCTTGTCGATGAGCAAATACTACTGATCCCAGGCTACACCACGTACCAGTACCGGTCACTTCTGAAGACTGTAGCTAAAACTACAAACAAAGCAGCTAAGATCTTCGAGGCTCACTGCTTGGACGCTTGGGTGCTCGCGGGGCTCGGGCTACCACATGAAGCTATCGAAGAGCCCGACAATTTGAGTATGTATAGCTTAGAGCCGATCCTGCTA
>AMWB02166713.1_pt1 | contig 50047 bp, 39 predicted proteins | sample 200311 | NCBI WGS metagenome assembly AMWB02 (sample SAMN02737377, study PRJNA173069) | bioreactor metagenome | biome: anode biofilm in microbial fuel cells | place: USA: California | collected 2010-12-16
TGCATAAAAACATTTTTCATGTTTTCACGAACTCTTGTGATAAGTTTGAGCCCACGAGCAAAAAGCTCGCGAAATAATTTTGATGAGATATATCCTCTATCCCCAAATAACAATCCTGTGATATTTTTTGTAAGTTTACGTACAACACCAGTGTTGCAATCACTTACGTTTCCAGGAGTAACACAAAAAGCAACAGCTTCCCCGTGATGATTTATGACCAAATGAACCTTAAAGCCATAAAACCATCCAGTCGACGTTTTACCTCGTTGCGCAAGCCCTTTGAAAACTTTATGCGAGCTAATTCTTGCATTGTGGCACACATTTAATTTGAAAGAATCTATAAAAAAGATTTCGGATTTTTTAGTAGATTTTTGTGATAACGAAAATAGAGTTAGTGGCAGCAACGATTCTTGCAGGAGTTCAACAATTCTGTTGTAGCTTACCAAGCAATTGAAAGCACATTTAAGTTCTTTACAGACCATGTTTTCATAATAATCTTTAAATGTTCGATATTTGGAATGATGCCAGAATATTGCTATCGTTAATACTTCGCTTAAACACATCTTTGGAGGCCTTCCCCCTGGACGCTTTCTATCCAACTCGATTAATGTTTTTTTTAGAAATTTTTCATATTCCTTGCAAAATTCATCAACATGGAAAAAAATAGTTGTTAATAACATAAAAATCCTTTCTCACTTTTTTGAGCTTTTTATCACTCTTAATTTAAGTGAGAAAGGATTTTTTTAAAGCTATTTTTGAGTTATCGAGTTAGCGTTATTTAAAGTCCCTAGCTTGGTTTTGAGTTCACTCAAAGAACCTTTTAATTCCCAAAGATTTGTTTTAAGTGATTCCATTGAATTGCACCCAGACAACAAAAAATTTGAAATTAAAAATCCAAAAACAATTTCCCTCAACATTCTAATCCTTCGAACTTTTTAAAATATAAAAAATATATTCGATATAAAACTGAAATAATTTCAGTACAAACTTAGATATATGTGGAAAATAGAGTCAAGAGATTACAAAAAAACTAAAAAATCTGAATTATAAATTTGATAAATTATGCGAAAGATTTATGAATGATCCGATAAAGTACGTTTCTGATTTTTTATTATTTTAATTATCAAAATAATATCAACCAAAATAAACGCCAGATGAAAGCATAATGACTGCCTCAAGTCTTTGTCTATAAAAAAAGAAAGCTGCTCTGGTGGCAAAAATGCAACGAATGGGATGCGTCGCAAAAAGACCTTAACAAAAACAAGTCCTGCATGTGCACCCATGCCCGTATAAAGCTTGCCTGTTAAGATAAAAATCAAATTAAGAAGTAATCCAAGCAGGAAAAGCCCTGCCCCAAGTTTCCAGTCAATTGTCACAAGCGCTAATGGATTAGAAAGATTATGAGACAACATAAAAATCAATGATGCAAAAACAGCACTTGTAATAGGGCTAAGCGCTTGAACAAAAAATTTATAAACCGTTCCACGAAAAATAAGTTCTTCAGTCCAGGCAAGAAAAAAAGTTGCAATAACACCCACAAGCATTTTAATCGCAAACGATAGATTATAATTAATTTGAACAGGTGTATAAATAAGGCAACCTGTAAAATATAAAGCTATTAAAAAAAGCGCATGAAAAGAACTAAATACTATAAAGAATAAAAAAAATGGTTTGATCCAGTCTGTTTTTTTAAAAAACAAAAAATTTGTCTGCCAAAAATCGTATAATAACTTTTTATCACAGTTAAACAAAAGTAGAAAAATATGCCACATCACAAGAACTGTGATGCCTATTTTTCCAATTCCACGATTGGCAAAAAGGCTAAATGTTGGATCTAACCAACAGGCGACTGGCTGAACAAAAATGAATGTTATTAAAATAGACAAGGCCGACAATAAAATCGGCCCTGTAACCTGCCAAATTTTCTGCATTTTTTTAGGGGGAAGTGTCGGTATCAAATTTTCACCTAAAAAATTAGGCAGAGCGTACAATTTCCTTAAGATGCTTGCCTGGCTTGAAGCGAGGAACATTGATTGCAGGCAAATTAATACGCTGCTTGGTTGCAGGATTAATTCCAGCTCTTGCAGGTCTGCGTGATAACCAATACGTACCAAAACCTGTCAAAGAAACTTTTCCACCCTTTCTGAGTGTTCTCTCGACAATTCTAGTGAAAGCGGCAAGAACCTTAGCAATATCTTTTTTGCTAAAATTGGTCTCTTCGCTCAAGGAATTGATCAATTCTGTCTTATTCATGTAAATCTCCCAAACTCCCATATACCTTGTTAAACATACACTACACCGATTCAAATTTAAAATACATCTTTCGATAGTTTCTGTGTGAAATCTAAAGTTTATTTAGATGTTTGTCAAGGAATTATGCTATTTAATTATTAAAAAGTCTTATATTGCATATTAAAATTTTTACCAAATAAAAAAAAGTGTCTCTTCTTGTTTATTTTTTTATAAATTTATTTCTATCGTGAAATCAAAATATTTTTAATAATTTTATATAAATATTTTATCTTAATATCAAAAATATTTTAAAATTCAAAAAACTAAAATTTTAATCTATGATTTTAAAAAGTTTACTTACTAAGTTTTAGGGATATTTATTAATCCATGGCCCCTGAAATAAATTCAAAATGACAAAGAGGAACAAAAATGTTTATTGACTCACACTGCCACCTAAATATGATGACAGGCAAGGAAGAATCCACGCCACTTTCAAATATTGATATGCAAAAAATAGAACAATTTTGTGAACAAGCAAAAGCGAATGATGTCGGGAAGTTAATACAAATCGGCAGTAGTTTGCATGATTCATTAGATGGTATAACCATTGCAAAAAAATTTGATTGCGTATGGGCAGTTGTTGGAATGCATCCCTGCGACTGCTCATCCGACTGGAAAGAACAGTTTAAAGAAATCAAAAAAATGGTAACTAATAAAACAGAAAATAAAATTATTGGCATTGGCGAAAGTGGATTAGATTTTTTTCGCCCACCATATAATGAAGAGATACAAAATGCAGCATTTAAAAGTCACATTGAACTCGCGCTTGAAAGCAATTTACCTATAGTTATCCATGTAAGAAATGCTGGAGACGAAGCGCTAACAATTATCCAAGAATATGTTAAAGATGGACTAAGAGGAGTCATCCACTGTTTTTCACAAAATGCTGACTTTGCAAATCAAATTTTGGAATGGGGGCTGTATATCGGAATCGATGGACATATAACATATCCCAAAAATGATGTCCTACGTGATATCATCAAAAATGTTCCATTGGATAGACTATTGCTAGAGACTGATGCACCATTTTTACCACCACAACAATTCAGAGGAAAACAAAATTCACCGATATATATTCCACTGATTGCGCAATTTATAGCGAATCTCAGAGATATAGATATTAAACAATTAGAAGATGCTACAACAAAAAATACTGAACATTTGTTTGGGATCTGAAGGGGCCGCGACCCCATTCAGTCCTAACAACTTCTATGCCAGCAATTTTTATTTCACGCTGTCGAAAAGAATAAATTAGCATGGAAAAATTACTTGAAATACTGCTTTATCCTGGTTTGATATGAAGCTCAATCTGCTCATATCAATAAACTTCATTCGCGCACTCTCTCCCCATAAAATCCCAAATGTATGAGCAAGAAGCATTTGAGCATAAATTGGGTTAAGTAAATTCGTCAAAAAATTAATTTGCCCAAATTCTTTGGAGTTAGCAAAGAACTTGTTATCTTCTGAAACAACAAAACTTAATTCAGGAAATATATAATCATTGGCAAAAACTGTTGCTGTTTTATATTCATCTTCCGGCTTAAATTTAAAAAAATGACATATGTTTTTAATACTTATTTCAAATCGATTTTTATTTTGATCTGGCTCAACAAAATCAACAAATCCAAATTTAAACTTAACTGATCCTTTTTCCTGCAGGTTAGCTTCACGCATAAGTGATGCCAAACCAATGAGAACATCAAGCGTTGCAAAGTATCGAAGTTTTACGCTAAACTCTGCCTGCTCGCAAATTTCTATTTTGGATAGTTTCAAATTTTTCTGTTTAATTGAAACGTTTAAATCATTAAGTAATACAGTAAATTGATTTAATAATTCTCTCATTTTTTTCTTTTTAGTTGCCAAAATCGATTGCATCTTTTTATAAGCAATGCGCTTATTCAGCAGAGTTAAATGCAGTAAACTACTGCCAACGACCAAAGCACTGTTGACCTGAGACACACAAGAAGCAGCAGATTTGACAACGCTAGGAACATATGCTGAAAACCCCAAGCCAGCCGATTGACTACCGCCGGGAATAAAAGCGTTAACCCCATCAGCCCCAACACAGTAACAACTTTCACCACCGCAAGCCAATAAATCCGGCTTAGCACAAGCATTTGGAACAAGTAAACTTGCAATATGATGATCATCCATAGCAAAAACAGAATTTCCTGTAGCAAGTAAAGTATCTTTTCCTTTGCACAATTTTCCAACTACTCCTGAAAATATGTATCCCAATGGTGAATAACTTGAAATGGCACCGTTCAAAAAATACTGATCTAGCGCACTAAAAAGCGTTGAAAGCCCTACATATGCAGAAAACTGAGTTCCCGATAGAGAGCCCCACATGGAGTACAAAATCGGAAGTGCTATGAAGGCGGTAAAAGCCATACGCGCATCTAAGTCTGGAGTCCACAATCCTTCCTCCATTTTTTTCAAATGAAGCTCTAGTTGCTCAATTTGATTTCCTAATACTGAATATTCTTTAAAAAGTGTTGCTAATTTTTTTAAAAGAACGTTTAAACTTTCAAAATCTTGTGGTTTTAACGTAACAAGTTCTCTTAAAATTTCTTGTCGATCTTGTAATTCATGAAAATTGACTGGAGTACTGAACATGGCAAGAAGAAATCTTACACCGATTGCTGTGCTAATGCCATCATGAACCAATCGACCATCAGATCTCTCAGGCGTAGCCTTTTCAACTCTAACCAAATATTTAGCTAATTGTGATTTAATGGCTCCAACTGAATCTACAGTTGGAAGCTCACGCTCCATACCCAAAACACCAGAAAAAAATAACAATACAAACGCAATTGCTAATTTAAGTAAACGTAAAAAGTCCATGATAACCCCCAAATAACGATAAGCCTCCAAAAATTAATCTTAGCCCTGTTTTAAAAGCTATGACTAATTCTATTTTAACTTAAAATAGCCTAGGCCGCAAAAGCCCCTACAATCCAAAATCGAGCAATAAATGTGATAATGCGCCAACAGCAAATCCCAGCGCACTTAAGAAGACCCCAGTAGATATCCCATGAAGAAACAATAAGCTAAAAAGAATGGGTGAAATTGACAGTGTGAAAAGAAAAAATGCATTATGCGTGATTGTTCTATGCTTTAAAAGCATTACAATAACCGAAATAAGACTAAAATTAAAAAATATAAACCATGCTTGAAAAACTATAGCCGTTAGTAAAACTATACTGGAAAATATAAAAAACAGGCGTTGGGCCTTGCTTGTGGTGTCAATATCAGGAAATATTGAACCCATGACCGCACATGCAAAACAGCCTATGAATTGTAAAAATGTTGGGCAAAAATGAGCTAAAGTCGAAATAATATAAATCAAAAACAAACAGGAAACTGATCCCACAGCTATGTGCGCCTTATACCCGGGCATATTACTCTCCTCAACCCACTATCTAAAGCAACTTAAGCTATTTCAATCGACTCAAATTTGTTCCGGGATAATAAAAACTCAAAATCTTACGATAATCCCATCCCTGAGAAACAAGCGATCTAGCACCCCATTGGCATAGGCCATTGAAGTGCCCCCAGCCTTTGAACGCAAAAATAAGCTTATCACCATCTTGTTTTATGCTGAATGAACAGCTTTTTACCTTGTCCCCAAACAATGCCAAAACTTCTAACCCTGAAAGATTGACATATTTGCGACCTGCAAATCGAACTTTTTGCACAACCCCAGCGGCATCCCGATCAGTAATTTGAATATCATTTAACTTATTACCAAAACCCTCAAAACGTTTCTTTAAATTTGGGCTTGCTTTGGCAATATTTAGCAGATGTTCTTTTTTATAAACCAACTGACTTCTATAAAACGCTGTGTTTTTACAAAAATTGCAAGGCTTGTCACGACGCAAATAAGGCATACATTTTTTGTTTTTTCGCATTTTACTTGGAATAATACCACCGCAACAAATATCAAACATTGCAAGAACGATATCACCCTTGTATGTCAAAATAACACCGCGGGTTTGATCAACAGCATCACGCAAATGCTTAAATGCATGAACTCCATCATAAACCTGATTTTGTCTGGTATTCCTAATATCATAAAAACTTCGTGGATTTTTAAGCCTAACCTGTTTCATGTGGTGTAGTGCATAACTTCTGGATGCAATTGCCTGAACTTTTTGCATTTCTAATGGCCAGGTTGGAACACTTTCAGACTTCAAAACCGAATAAATGTAATCATCAAGATCGATTCTGTTAACGATTAAAACATTCCATGTTAACGGATCAATTCTTATATTGACACTTCCTTGATAAGACTTTCCATTCAATTCCAAATTTCCATGCGAAGCATAAACTTCTAAATCATCATATCTAATATGCCTAAACTTTTTATCTGAACAACGCAAATAAAGTTTTCCATTTTTTGCTATAACATCAACATTTTTATCATTAAACAATGCTGTAACCTTTGATCCGCCTGGACTTTCAAGAACAAAACTTTCCTTGGCTTTAATTGTCAGAGTCTGGCTCTTGTTTGTGTTTTTTTCGTCGATTAAAACACGAATGACTTTTGGCGTTATATAAACGCCACCACCTGATGGCGCATTGGCTGCACCAATTTCATTATTCGAAACATCGGATTTCTCTGTTGGCAGAGTAGCTGCGCTTACAACAGCTTCTGAATGTTTTTTAACATTAGCATTTTTAATCTTGCTAGTAGAATTAGCATGATTCTCAGAAATAGAACGCTTAGATGCTGTGTGTTTAATTTTTTTAGATGTTTTTACTACGTTCTTAGATTTTTTTAAATTTGTCGCTTTTGAATATACTAATCCGATTGGCAAAAAAGCAATCGCTAGCAAAACAAGCACTCTGGTGACAAGCACCTTTTTGTTTAATTTTAACATGTGTGTTCTGTTACTTTTTTAGCATTTCAATAATATTATTACCATCGTCCAAGTTTGCCAGAAAATTCAAAAATTTAGTAGGTATTTCTTTCTTTTTATCGATTCCCTCATTTGCAAGTTTATCTGCAATCTTATTGTTCTCTCGCATAACATGAGTAAATTTATGACTCACCCCATTTAAAGCTTGTTTTATAAGACCATGCAACTTGATCAACACCGGATTTTTAATTTTATAAAAGCCACAAAGTTGCCTAATTAGTAATTCAGAATCAGAATGAACTGTCAAAAAAATATTTTTTAAATTTGAATCATCAATTTTTTGTTTTAAAAGAAATATGGCCAAAACTAGAGCTAAATACTCGGCCTGATTATTTGTTTTTTCACCCAAAAAAAATGCTGCTTGAATTTTTTGTTCCGAATTAAAAATATAAATTCCCGCACCTGCCGGACCAGGATTTCCCCTAGCTGCCCCATCGACAAAAATGCTCCACGCCTGTAATGTTTTTTCTTTATTTTTTTGATTTAATGGCTTGGAATCACACCCAACCTGATGCGGTGCTAATTTAACTTTTTTATTATCTTTATCAAACCCAAATATTAATAATTGATTTTCCATGGGCCCAAGCTATGCAACTATTTTTAAAACTTAGCCTGCTGCAAAGCTTTTTCCTCCTCTTCATCATAATACAAAAATCTGTAGCAACTACGGCATGGGAGTACGCCCGATCTTTTAAGTCTTAAATAATCTTGTTGTAAAACAGAATAATAACATGCGCTACAACTTCCATTAATTACTGGAGCAATAGGATCATCAACACTGTTTTTCATGCGATCATATTTTAAAAGCCAATCTGCAGGAATTGTACTTGAAATGGTATTTCGTTCTTCATTAAGAACATTGAGCTTAGATGTTAAATCCTGAATTTTGGAAGTTTTAACTTCCATATCCTTAACTAATAACTCTTCTTTCTCAACAACTTTAAGCTTCTCTACGTCATACTCTTTTTTTGCATTCTCGAGATTATACCAAGCTTCTGTAATCTGATTTTCAAATTTTATGCGTTCCTTACGAGCATGCTCGACCTCTGCTTCAATAGATTTATACTCTTTTTGATTTTTTACAGAGTCTAGCTTGACCTTCTTGGCCTTTTCCTCTTCCTCAAAAGTTTTTGAATCCAACTCAAAAGAGTCAACATTTTTTTGCATTTGCAAGCAAAACTGACTTTTATTTTCGAGTGAAACTTTCAATCTTGAAATTTGGATTGAGTCATCATTTAAAGATTTTTTTGTTGAATCGATATCATTTTTTAACTTAAGAATCTTTTTATCGAAGTCAACCAAGTCCTTTAAATTTTGCCAAAGAGCTTTTCCGGACATAATAGAGATCCTTTTGGTTGAAATTTAGGACTGATGGTAATTTGAATTTTCTTGGTGGGCCCACCAGGACTTGAACCTGGGACCTTTCGGTTATGAGCCGACTGCTCTAACCAACTGAGCTATGGGCCCCTACCAATAATAAAGCTAGTCTAAACTAACTTTGATTAGTTGTGAAGCAAAAAATCCTTTAATCGGCATGAATATCCAAATTCGTTATCGTACCAGGCAAAACACTTACCAACATTTCCAACAGCTTGAGTCAGAAGGCTATCAAAAATGCACGAATGTGTATTACCAATGAAATCGGACGATACCAACGGATCTGTAATATACTGCAACGTATCCTTCATCTCTCCGTTAGCATATTTTAAAAACGCCTGATTAATATCCTGCGTTGTCAAAGTCTTCGATGTAACAAACGCAAAATCAACAAGCGAAACTATTGGCACCGGAACACGAATTGCAACGGCCTCAATCTTTCCGCTCATCTCGGGGAAAATTTGAAATATAACCTTGGCGGCACCAGTTTTAGTTGGAACTATGTTCATTGCAGCTGCACGAGCTCTTCTTGGATCTTTGTGCTCAACATCAAGCAAAACTTGATCGTTTGTGTATGCATGAACCGTTGTCATCATTCCATTAACAATCCCAAAATTATCATTTATAACTTTAACCATCGGAGCAAATGCATTTGTGGTACAACTACCAAGTGAGATAATAGAATGCTGCGTTACATCATAAGTTTTATCATTCACGCCAGGGACAATTGTTACATCTGCATCTCCAACCGGAGCCGTAACAAGCACCTTGCTGCAACCTGATTTTATATGCGCACTTGCCTTTTGATGCGAAGTAAAATGTCCGGAAGCCTCAATAACCCAATCTATTCCCAAAGTTTTCCATGGCAACTTTGCAGGGTCTGCTTCAGTAAAAACTTGAATATGTTTTCCATTAACTACAAAAACATTATCTTTAAATTGAACATTACCGGGAAATTCCTTCATCACCGAATCGTATTTAAACAGAAGATCTAATCTTATATCTTTGCTTGGCCCAAGGTTTATCGCAACAACATCAAGTTTATCTTTTGCATTTTTATCTAAAAGTATTGTACGTAAAAAAGCGCGGCCTATTCTTCCAAACCCGTTAATCGCAATTTTCATACTAACCGCTTTCTTAAAATTTATAATTCATTAAATAATTAACTAACTGCGTCACTCCATCTTTTGATTGAGTGTGAATTAAAACGTGTGGCTGATAGTCGATGATTTCTTTTTGCAACTGCTCAAGCTCTTCAGCAGAGAGTTTGTCCATCTTATTGAAAACATATAAAACAGGCTTCTCAACTCCCAACTCTTTGATCGTGTCATTGACAACATTAATTTGACTACGCCATTCAGCATTGCTTGAATCAACAACATGTAATAACAAATTTGCATATTTTAATTCATCGAGTGTTGATCTGAACGCTTCCACAAGCTTATGTGGTAATTGACTTATAAAACCCACAGTATCCGAAACTAAAATTTTGGTTTTTCCACCAATATAAAATTCGCGCGTTGTGGTATCAAGAGTAGCAAAAAGTTTATCCTCAGCCAAAATTGTACTTTTCGTTAACATATTCAACAAACTGGATTTACCTGAATTTGTATAACCAACAATGCAAAGATTGGGAATATTGCTACTTAGTCTTCTTTTGCGTTGGTTATCTCGAGCCTTTTGCAAGGTCTCAAGTTTTTGTTTTGCCTGGCGCAATCTGTCAGCAAACACTTGTCGCATTTTTTCTGTTGCAGTTTCACCCGGGCCCTTGGTTCCAATAACACCAAGCTGCTGAGAATATTCAACCCCTTTTCCAATGATTCTTGTTTTCAAAAATTGAACCTCAGCCATCTCAACCTGAATTTTACCTTCAGCGGTATGTGCAGATTTTTTGAAAATTTCAAGAATCAGTTGTTCACGATCCATAATACTGCAATCAAGCACATCTTCTAAGTTTCTTTCTTGCAACGGATTTAACGTTTCAGAAAAAATTATCACTTCAATCTGTTTTTGATCGCAAATTAGTTTTAACTCTTCAAGTTTTCCTTTTGTAAAAAACGTATTTGTATCTACAGCACGAACCTTTGTAAAATAAGTTTCGTCATAGTGCATCCCCAAAGTTTTAATTAAACTCAGAAATTCTTCGTAATAATTTTCTGCACTAGAAATTTTAACATATGGTGTATAAACACCAACTGCTAAAGTTTTGGGATGAATATCTTGAATAGCGACTGAAACTCTTTTTGCCATCCTAATCCTTAAGTCTTACTTTAATATCTTAACAATTTCATTTGCAAACTCGTTTGCAAATTTGGGACCCTGGGCCGTAATAATTTTATCATCCGTCAGTACAACACACCCCTTATCAACAAAATCGACTTCACAATTTTTCAAAATCGCTTTGGCCTCATCAGTTGGAAAAACGGTTGCCTGCTTACCCTTCAATATTCCTGACTGTACAGGCAAAATTACTGCATAACAGATAGCGGCAACAATTTTACCCTTGGAATTAAAGTATTTTACCACATCTTGTAATTTTTTGTTATCCCACAAGTATTCAACTGACCCGGGGCCACCAGGTATAATAACAGCATCGTACTTATCAAAGTCACTTTCAGTTAAATCGCTCAACAAAAGATTTGGTGTAAATGAGCCACCAAGTTTGCCTTTGGCAACCCCAGATTTTAGACCTGCAACATCAATTGTAACGCCTCTGGACTGCAAAGTTTGGTAAGGCACATTAAATTCAAAATCCTGATAATTTTCCGGCATTAAAATAAACAACGCTTTTTTATTCATATTCTTTTCTCCCATCGTTAAGTAAATCGAAGATACAACTACTAAAAAAGCAGTACATAAACTTGCTATCCAAAACACTTTAGACATAGACTACTCCCTTACTAACCAAAATATTATTTAAAAAACTCTAAGCTCTTTGTTGGCAGCATAATACCAAAAATAATAAAAATATAGACTTGATGCACTTTAATAATACTGCTGTTGACTTTTCAATTTGAAATTTAATATCCTAACAAAGATAGTATTTTGTCGTACACTTTGGTTAAATAATTTTTTAGGAGATAGTGGAATGAAAAATTCAAGGAAGATATTTTTTGCAAAAACTAGCATTGTACTGCTGTTTATATTTATTTTTTCAAACAAATATTTATATGGAATTACAGTCGCAACACCAGATAATTTAACTACTACAGTTCTCACGCAAGACAGCTTAACTCAAACCGTTAACACCCAAAATCCCACAGTTCAGGTGGTGGCAGAACAGCAACCTCAAGTTCAAGTCGTACTTGTACAATGCCCATACGTGGGAAATCCTAAAATTGAAGGACCTCGAACCCTAACAAATCCAGAGATAGCTTTATTCAACGCAATTGGATCAAATAATATTGCATCTATTAGCACGTTGGTTGTAAATCAATGTGCTAACGTAAATGTAATAGGCAATCCGGCCCCATCACTATCCCGATCAGCTGGCTCAGCAAATAATTGGGCCCCTTTGCATCACGCTGTTCAATATAATACAACAACAGATGTGGCCAAAAAACTATTTGAGCTTAGGGCTTTTGTCAACATCACAGATGATCTGAGCCGTACACCTTTACATTGGTCAGCTATGTATAATAAACCATTATTCGTGAATTTTTTGATAGATAAAGGTGCAAATGTAAATGCCAAGGATAAAAACGGCAGCACTCCGCTACATCTTGCCACTTCTCTGCAACTGGGTAGCGCAGCGCATACTCTTCTCGCAAGGGGTGCGTCAATCGCCACCACAAATAATTCGGGCCAAGTACCATTTCACGTAAAAATTTTATTAGCCAAATATGGTACTGATACACGTGGAATAACAGGCAAAGATGTAACATCTATTTTACAGCAAACGATAAATAATATTAAATACTTTGATTTACAAAATAAAAGACGAAGACTTTCGAACAGTAATATCCAAACAACTTATGGATCATGGCAAAATACGCTTTTTGGAGATCCTGTTCCAGGAAAATATAAGTATCTTACAGTCTGGTATAGATTAATATATGGGGCACCTACAAGCACAAATTTATCGAGAGAAATAACTATAAACCCATCCACAATGAACCCAAATGCAGTGATCGGAGAACGAAACGACTTCGCAGTTACATTACCATAAACAATCATCAGACCTGTAATAAATTAGCAATAGGCAGTAGCGTGATTAATCGCTTTACTGCCTATATAAATTCCAGTTCAATCTATTTGATCAACTTATTCGATCACAAGGAAATCAACGAAACTAAATCAATAATCTCTCCAAGCAACTTACGTGCAACAACCTGAAACTTCTCCGGTTCTTTTGTGACATAAAATGAATATTTTGCTGTTTTTTCTGAAAATCCAGGTTGCTTATCTAGTGCATTACTCGCAAGTATTTTACTTTGCACCTTAACTACTTGCCTTGCAACAGCATCATTTGAATCAAGAATAATTACACCCTCAGGTAACAATTTCTGAATTTGGACTCGCAAGAATGGATAGTGTGTACATGCAAGACCAACTACATCAACACCCAGCGCTATCGCCGGAGATAAATACTCCTGCAGTTTTTCTTGTGTATGAGGATCATCAAACAGTCCTGCTTCAACCAAATCAACCAGATCAGGACAAGCAATACTTAAAACCTCGACTCCACTTCCATATTGAGCAATTAATTGTTTTTGATACTCACTGTTAGTTGTATGTAAAGTAGCTAAAATTGCCACTTTTTTATTTTTAGAAAGTTCACAAGCCGGCTTAATAACCGGCACAGCCCCAACGATGGGAATTGTCGGATATTTTTCTCTCAAATACGAAAGGCTAGAAACTGACGCCGTATTGCAAGCGACTACAGCAATTTTGATATTATGTTTTAAAATAAGATAATCCAATATTTTACTTGTAATCTGTTGTAATTGCGCTGTAGTTTTTTGACCAAATGGTAAATTATTGTTGTCAGCAAAGTAAATTATATTCTGCTCCGGTAGTTGCTGAGCAATTGACTTAAAAATACCAAGCCCTCCTACACCAGAATCAAAAATACCTATTGGCTGCATATCCCCTCATCTTTCATACAAAATTCTTTGCCAATGAATCTATTTTTTTGTTAAACGTTTTTAATTTTAAGTTAAAAGAAAAAGAGAGGGGTGTAAAGTCATCGACAACTTTATACCCCTCTTTAATTTTAAACACTACGGTAAATATGAATTACTGTTTTATACCTGAACCGCTGGCAAAATTTAACACGACAGTTGGCACCGATGGGTGTATCTTGCGATAAATCGCAACGTGTACAGTAAAAGCTCCTTGTGCTATATATAAAACGTTAAAATCAAAGACTCTTACATCATCAAAAATTTTCCAGGAAGATCCAGTTTTACATGAGGCTATAAAATGGCCTCTCGATGCCGAATCCCCGCGATGATAAATCATTCCAATCAATTCATAAGATTGATTTCTAATATTTAAAATACGTCCTGGCACATAAACCAATGGGAACTTCATGCCTTGCCTTAAATGTTTACCGCTAAAACTCTCAAACCCAAAAATTTTTGATGTCTTCGCATCAACCTTTTTAATTTCAGGCAAAGTGCAATCTTCATCAGTAAAAGATTTGGGTTGTACAATTAAAATTTCAGGCATATCAGCAGCAATATCAAACTGTACAAACAAATTCAGTAAGTCTTCTAATTTTAAACGCGGTCTAGAATCTTTTTTATATTCGGCTTCTGATTCCAATGGGGTAGAAATTCCCGCCAATTCTTGAGAACCAACAGCCAAAGGCGATACCAAATTCAAACATACTTGCCAATTACCATTCACTCTGGAGCAAAAAAGACGCCTAAAATCTAAAAGATTTTTTTGAATTCCACTTAAATCTTCATTTATACGTTGATTAAATTCAGGAGAACTTATTCTTCCTGCTACCACATCTAAATGTTTATTTAACACATCACAATTATTAAGATAGATGGTATCAGCACGAGTTAATTTCAAGTATTTTACTTTATCTTTAAGCCATTTCCAATCTTTATTTTCACCAAAAACGTTTTGTAATGTTAATAATTTAATTTCATCTGACAAATCATGCTCCGATATCTGAACAAATAACTCTAAAACATCTCTAGCAGCTTGGGCTTTGGCATCTACCCCTTCATGAAAAGCAGTCATTGCACAAATAAATCCTGATATTTTGCCAAAAAACTCTTCTGATTCTTGACGGCCTAAATCATTAATCAATTTTTTTGTAGATGAAGCATATTCAGCAAAATTATTAAAATCTCTGCGTTGAAATGCATCTTTTAATTTGGCTTTTGAAATTTTTAGCCTAAGCTCATCCGCCCTACGTTTAACACAGTGAATAAAAAAATCAAAAGATAATAGATTTGTATTATTAAAATTTGAAATATCAAGTAACACTAAATCAATAATCTCTTTTTTTAGTAAATCACGCACAGCAGAATCATCGCTAGGCATTAATGACGTAAGTACATTTAGCAAATCAAGATGATATTTTGTATAATACTGAAAATGCTCAAGCAGCAACTTCAAAAATTCTCCCGAATCATGTTGACCTGTCGCCATTGCACTTAGGTCCGGATTGGGGCTGTTTTTACAAACAAATTCCCTAAAAGCTTGAATGTTCACAACATCCCTACGACTAGCAACTTTACTTTGTTGCATCGCCTCAAATACATGTATGAATTGACATGGGATAGAAAAAGATTCGTTAGCGCCACCTAAAACATAATCTGTCATGTGTGCATTTAAAAATTCATGAAACTCAGGTATGTTATACAAAATTTGTATGGCAGAATTCACAAAACAGTCTGCCCCGTTATTTATAAGGCCAACTAATTTTTTAGACACTTGTTTTGCAGGCTCTTGCGCTTGGGCCTTTTCCGCCGGTACACCATCTCCGGGGTTAACAGCTTCGCGCTTCATTCCAAACAAGCAACTCACTGCTGATATAATTAGAAAAGTAATAATCAAACCAATATTCGATTTTTTCATAAAAACCCCCATTTAATTTAAATCCATTTTTAATAGTATAATAATTTCAGACTATCAATTTTAATTAAAAATGACAAATGGATCATGTGTAATATTATAGTTTCACATTGAAATAATTTTCAAGCAAAAAAACTGCTTTTCAGCTAAAAATCGTGCTTATATTGCTATTCCTGATTCTTTGATGTCTTTTCATCACTGGTTTGATTACATGCCCCAGGCTCTGAAGACGTTGAGGGATTATTTAAGAGATCATCTGTATTTGTTTGATTATTATCCATCATATCAAACTTTGCAGCAGAACACGTTTGAGAAAGATCTGTTAAAAGACAATATTTTATAGTTTTGAAGTCAATCAGAGGCTCAATGTCAATATCGTGATAAAGTGAGTTATGAGAATGCGAATGTCCCACGATTTTACCAATACAAAAGCCTTCAGGAAACACTAGTCCACGTCCGGTTGAAAGAACCATATCATTGTCTATAATATCAAGCAAATGACTGACATAGTGCATTTTACAACAATTTTTTTGATTTTGGCCTATAACAATTCCATTTGCATTGGTGGTACTTGCAAACGCTGCAACTTTGCAAGATTCATCGGTAATCAAAGTGAGCTTGCTGTAATAGTCGTGGACTTCCGTTATCTTTCCGAGTATCTGGAATTTGTAAATTCCAACCATATTCTTTTTGATTCCGTTAAAAGAGCCACGATTTATTAAAAAAAACTGTCCGTCTTTTTTCAAACTCTTAAGCAAAACCTTGCAAACCATCATATGATCAAGATTATAGCGTTCTTTAAATTCACAAATCTCTTTACTGTCAGAATCAAATTTAAACAATGCTTTAATTTTTATATTTTCTTCGCAAAACTGGTCACATTTTTCATTCAAAAGTTTTAACTCAGCCTTAATTTGCTCGTAAGACTCCCTACCCTCAACACGTTTTTGAATAAAATCAGCAACACCGCTTGCCACAAATACAACAGGATAAGTCACTTTTGTCGTAAATCGCTCTAATGCGCCACTCTCAAAAAATAAAATTTGATTAACTACAAAAAAAGCGATGCAAAAAATAATAAGCCCAAATAACCCTTTTTTAAGAAACGTATTCATTTTAAATCTGCTTTTCTCTATTCTCTTTTATTAACTGAATTAACAATTCTCGCATTTCCGTTTCGGTCTGCGATCTAAGTAATTTTTGCCTCCACTCTGAAGCATCCGCAACAAATCTTACATACTGAGGCAACTGCTTTTTAAACGGAATGAATCCCTTAGGTCCATAAAATTGAATATTATTATCGAGATGTTTTAAGGCACATCTCAAAGCCAAATCAGTCGTAACTTCAAAAGTTTTGCCTTGTGCCTCTTCGGTCATTTCACGCATTTTCCAAGGAGCACCCCATAATGCTCTACCTATCATATAACCATCGCATCCCGTTAATTCGTAAACTTTTTGTGCCATCTCAAAACGTGAAATATTGCCTGAAAAAATTAGTGGTACCGTTAGGGCCTGCTTAACTTGGCGTGCAAGCTCATAATCAAGACGCGATGCAAATCCCTCAGGTTGTGTTCTAGGGTGGATGATAACAGCATCAACACCACAGTCTTGTGCCATTTTAGCAACTTCTAACGCATTCTTTTTCTTAAAGCCTGCCCTAATCTTAACAGTAAAAGATGCACGATTGTCTATGCGTTTAATAAAATATTTTAGTAACATTTCCAAATGCGGAACATCTTCCATAAGTGCTGAGCCACATTTTGATTTAACAACAGCTTTAGCAGGACACCCACTGTTTAAATTTATTGACTTAAATCCTGCAGCTAAAATTTTTTCTATGGCTTTATCAATAAAATCAGTTTTATTTGTTGAAACCTGAAAAGCCATTGATTGCTCAATTGGATCATATTTTAAACATATCCCGGTTCTTTCATTTGCCACCATTGCAACATGACGCATCTCTGTAAAAAGCAACTCCTCCGGAGAAAACTCACGAATCAATTTTCTTAACGGAGAATCGGTTATGCCATCGAGCGGAGCCGACATAAATCGCGAATACTCTTCTTTACCAATCTTAATTTTACTTTGCCAAAAATCTTGGTTACTCACTTGATTACTCACGTTTTTTATTATTCGTAATTTGTTGGATGTTTTAAATGATAGTCCGTACTTTGCTCAAATGCATAAGCAACTTTGAACAATAGCTCTTCACTCAAGCGTGGACCCAAGAATTGAAATCCAATTGGAAGATTTTCTTTTGAAAAACCGCATGGAATAGAAATACCTGGAGTTCCAATCGCACAGTTTGCAACAGTAAACAGATCCGCCAAATACATGGCAACCGGATCGAAAGCAAGCTCTCCAATTTTGAATGGAAGAATAGTGACTGTAGGAGTAATAAGCAGATCAACGTTTTTGAAAGCAGAATCAAAATCAACTCTCATCATTTCTCGCACGGCCTGAGCCTTTTTATAATAAGCATCTTTATGTCCTGCAGAAAGAACATAATTTCCAGTCATTATTCGAGTTTTAACTTCTTGACCAAAACCTTCTTGGCGTGTCTTCAGATACATGTCAAAAAGATTTTCAGACTCTTTTGTACGCATTCCATATAAACTTCCGTCATAACGCGACAAATTCGAAGCACCCTCTGCACGACTAATAATAAAATAAACTGCGTTGGCATATTTTAAATAAGGCAGATCAATAACTTTTACTGATGCCCCAAGCTTTTTAAGCTGCTCAGTAGCCAGGCCAAAGGCATTTTGAATTTGATTATCTATACCGTCGGATTCAAGGGCATCTTTAATTATTCCAATCTTTAAATTTGCAGGCAACTTACCATCCAAATTTTTTGTATAATCTTTTGGTTGCATTTGAATAGTGGTTGAATCTTTTGGATCTTTTCCTGAAAGCGCTGTCGTCACCAATGCATTGTCATAAACTGTTCTTGTAAGAGGACCTACTTGATCAAATGACGATGCAAAGGCCATGACCCCAAATCTTGAGTGCAAACCATAAGTTGGATACAAACCAACTAAATTGCAAAACGACGCTGGTTGACGAACTGATCCACCAGTCTCCGTTCCCAAAGCGAATGGAGCCAATCCGGCTGCAACAGCCGCCGCTGGTCCGGAACTTGAACCACCGGAAACCTTTGTAGTATCCCAAGGATTACGAGTTGGTCCATATGCAGAATATTCACCGGACGCACCCATTGCAAATTCATCACAATTGGCACGACCAATACTTACAGCGCCTGCTTGTTTTAATCTCTGATTAACTGTGGCATTGTACGAAGCTTTATAATTACTCAAAATTTTTGAACCAGCAGATGCAATTTTACCCTTCTGCAAAATAATATCTTTCAAAACGTACGGAATTCCAGCGAGAATTCCAGTGGATTCTGAATCAAGTTCAGTATCTTGTTCAGGATCTTGAAAACTTTCAAGCACAGCATTTAGGCTACTGTCATGTTTTTTGATTCGCTCAAGATAAAATTTGATTACTTCTTCTCGACTTATCTCTTTTTTGTCTATCTTTTCTCTGAGTTCTTTGATTGTTATAAACGGACTTAGCATGTTGTACCTTTATTTTCGTCCAAAATTTTTGGAACAACAAAATAACTCTCTTGCTTTTCATGAGCCAAATTTAAAATATCCATTGAATCGGTTGGAACCACCTCATCTTCACGCAAAATATTTTTGTTCCTGACCTGATCAACCTGTGCAGAAACTTTTACTTCTTTAATTTGATCAATGAAATTCAATACTTTTTCAAGATTATTCGTAAAAATTTCAATCTCACTATCTGAAAGATTTAGTGCAGAAAGTTTTGCAACTTTAAGCAGTTCTGCCTTATTAAAACCGGCATTAAAATCAGCCATTTTTAACCTTTTTTATTTTTTAAAATTTTTTATTTTTCCCACTTGCGACTCTTAACTCGATATAAAAAAATCAGTCCCATAACAGCGGTGTTAAAATAGAACGACCCATAAACAAGTGTAAACTTTATTACCTGATTTTTTATTGGGAGCCAACTAAAAAATGCAGAAATTGGAACAAAGAAAAAAGCGCACGATATGAAACGCCCCCACATAACAGCTTTGACATCCCCAGCACCACGCAACGCACCAGCAAGAATAAGCTGAATAAAATCAAAAATAACTAGCATGCTAATTAAAGGTAAAATTGCAGCAGCCATGTCTGTAAATTTATTTTTGGGATCAAAAATGCTTACAAAAAATCCTGCATTGAACGACAAAACTGCAAGTGCAACTAATTCCAATAACCCTGTAAAAATAAGAATCTTTTTTATATTGGCAGTTGCTCCATCCGCATCTTTTGCACCCAACCTGTTACTCACAAGAAATGTTATAATTTGAGCACCCGCAACCGCTGGTAATATCGCAAAACGTTCAAGATCTTTGACGACAGAAAAAGTAACAATTGCATATTTACCCATTGAAGCAATCATCTTTGAAAGCCAAACATACGAAAGGGCTAATGTTCCCTTGTCGATCATAATTGGCCAACTGAGCTTTAAAATATTAAGAACTCGCTTTATATCAAAGAATAAAAATCTAAGATTTACGAAATACTTCTTGTATTCAGGTGTATAAAATATATACCCAAGCGAAATTGCAATCACTACAAAATACTGAATTACAGTCGCAATTGCAGGACCCTGTAACCCATAGGCCGCAAATCCCAAATTCCCGTGTACTAATGTAAAATCAAAAAATGTATAAATTACAACACCTACCAAACTTAATACCATTGGTATTCTGGTATTTTTAACAGCGCGCATAAATCCGATCAGAGCCATTGCCACAAAGGTCAAAAGCGCTCCAAATGATTTGAGTTTTAAAAATGGAATACCAACTACCATCATTTTTTGAGGAACACCAAGCCAGCTAAATAAAAAACCTGCACCAACAAAAATTAAAATAAACTGTAAAATACCTATAATAAGACTTGCAAAAATTGTGGGGAAAATATAACGGCCACATTCTTCAAAATCCTGACTTCCATTATAACGACCAATCACTGCCATTGCTGCAACGGGAATAGCCTCGGAAAGTTTTACCAAAAAATGTATAAAATTTACGGCCATTCCAAGAGCACCATAAGTTGTGTTTGAATTAAGCCCGGAAACAAGGTACGCATCAATCATCGGAGGAAGTGAAATTAAAATGGCAGATGAAATAAGCTCCGGGAGCCAGTAAAAAAATATATCCCTAAATGAATCCCCTTTTTTTAAATTCTTTATGAAAATTCTCATGCACAGTCCTTTGGGTTAATTCAAAAATCGGCCAACGCCCACTCCAGAGCATATTTAATGGTCAAAATACACGGCTTAGCGCATAAACGCATGCTAAGATTCTAATCCATTTAATTTTCATGTAAAGAACAAAAATTAAAACAGGTAATTTGGCTTTTACCAAATTACCTGTTTTAATTAATTTATTACAAATTGTCCATATTTAGAATATCTTATTAAGAGCCTCGTTTGAAGCAGCAGATGGGCTAGATACCTTTAAAACCTTAGCCAATGTTGATGCAACCTGTGTCATATAAACTTTTTTCTTAATTTTTTTTCCTGTCGTCACCCCTTCTTGATAAAAAATCAAAGGGACATGGGTATCATAGTCATAAGGTGATCGATGAGTTGTCCCTTTTTGATGTTTGATTATTTCGCAATATGGCTGTGGCATAAAAATTAAATCACCACTTCTTTTTGAATTAAATTGATTTTTATAAAGCTGTTCAAAATAATTTTTTGGAAATTTTGCCTTTTCCATCTCCTGATTAGTCCAACATGTTTTAATCGCTGGCTGCTTTAATAAATGATTTTTAAGCAACGCAAAAATTTGATTCAATTTTTCTTTGCTCAAATCTTTTTTTATACTGTTATCAAGGTAAAATTGGTTAGCCTTAAACGTTTGAACTATTTTTTTAATACCAAATTCATCTTCAACAATCTTATTCATCTCTTCTGTCAATTCTGTAGAATTGAGTCTTTTTGCAGAAGCAAAACCTTTTCTTTGTAAAATTTCAGGAATTGGCGCTACTCCATGATCAGCAGTCAAAACAAAAAGAACATTTTCAGCTCCAACAATGTCTTGTACATACTGCATAAAAACTTCAAGCTGACTGTCCAGATGATAAATCATATCAATTACTTCAAGACTATATGGACCATAAATGTGACCAATTCTATCAAGGCTTGAAAGTGAAACCCACAACAACAACTTATCTTCATCATTCATTTTTTTAAAATTAAAATCCAAGCATGTTTTTGCCAAATTTAATAAAAGACCGTTAGATTCAGGTGTTTTTTGATAAATTTTATCGTACTGGTCTCCATCTATCTTTATAATCTCTCCGGCCATGTGGTCTGCTTGTTTAGTGAACTCATAATCTGCAACATTATAAAACTGATAAGGCTTGCTTGTAATTGGAAAACGTAGTCGCCAATCAACTTCACCTACCTTTTTGATATCATGTGTTTTGTTAAACTTTGCAAGCCAACTTGGCATTGTTTTAAAATATGCCTTACTTGATGTAAAACTTTTCAAATTTTTATCAAACCAAATACATTTACCTAATTTTCCACCCATGCCTATCGCTGCACGAGGCTTATATGAAATTGAATAAACATAATTTTTGGCATATGGTCTTGAACCCAAAACAACTTGGTCAGAAAGATTATCCACCATCAATTGTTTTGCTGAATAACCATATTTTCCACTTCCTTTTTTTGTAAGAACAGCAGATTCAGGACTGTTATCCTTTGTAAATACAACGTTTTGACCATCCTCAATCCAGTTATTCAAAATAATTCCATGATCTTTGGCAAGAGCCCCAGTACTAATTGTGGAATGCCCAGTTGCAGTTGTGGGTACTCCATGAGGATGAAACGCGTTTTCAAATGACACACCCTCTTTTAATAATGTTCTAAACCCATCCGTAAAATATGGCGATAGCCTTTTTATATGATGATAAGCAAACTGATCAATAACAATGACACAAACAAAATGTGGCGATTTATTAGCATAAATCCAACACGGTACCAATAAAATAGAACTTATTAAAAATGAAAAACCCACTATTCTCTTCTTCATTGCTCTCCCAAAAATTATGTAACATTATTCTATAGTTTTATATATCGCTTCAACCTCTTTCCAATTAATTAAATTCCACCAAGCATTAACAAAATCGACTCTCCTATTTTGATACTTCAAGTAATATGCATGCTCCCAAACATCAAGAATAAGAATTGGCTTAAGTATTTGATTAAGTGGTGTTTCGTGGTTATATGTAGCAAACGTTTTAAGCCCACCGGAACTATCCACGCAAAGCCAGACCCAACCACTACCAACAATACTTAATGCTTTATCTAAAAAATCTTGCTTGAAATTTTCAAATGATCCAAAAGCGATATTTATCTTTTCAAGAATAATTCCGGAAGGACCATATCCTTCAGCCGCTGAACTCTTTTTGCATAAAGTTCTCCAAAATAACGTATGATTGAAATGCCCTCCCCCATGAGCTTTTACAACAATACTCAATTTTTCCGGCAAGGCGTTTAAATTGGCTAATAAATCTTCAAGCGTATAATTCTGCCACTCGGGGTATTTTTCTAAAATACCATTTAATTTATCAACATAGCCCTGATGATGTTTCGTGTAATGTATATTGATAGTCTGCTCATCCATGTATGGTTCCAGATCATTAAAAGCAAATTTAAGTTGCGGAAGAGCGTATGGGTACCTAAGCTCAGGGAAAATATGCTTTGTTAGGCGCTTAAATTTTGTGTTTTTTTCAGGTGATGGAATTGTAAATAAAAAAATAAAACCAATGGCTATAACCAACCAAAATAATTTGTCTGAAAAGTTAGAAAAAAAATTCATTCAAAATACTCCCCAAAAAATTAACACCTAAAAACCTAATCCCGGCAACAAATCAAATATAGAAGCACTTGGCTGCTCAACATGTAAAATACATGCAAGCGTTGCAGGCAACTGAGGAACCCAAACTTTTTTATTAATTTTTTTATTTTCGAATCTTCCACTTTGATAAATAATCAAAGGAACGTGTGTATCATAATCATATGGAGTCATATGAGATGTCCCTGTGGGATATTTTGTTATCTGGCAATATGGTTCAGGCTGACAGATAATATCACCGGAACGGCCCGCATAAAGTTGGTTCTTATAAAAACTTTCAAGCTGGTGCGGCTGGAATGTTGCCCCTTCAAGCTCATCAAATGTCCACACATTTTTAATTCCGGGAATTGCCCGTAGATAATCTTTAATTGTTTTTAAAATTTCATGTTTTACGCTTGCAGAAAGCTTATCAAACACTTCACGTTTAATTACAAAAGATGTTGGTTCAAAGTAGACTTCAAAATCTGGGAGAGCAAATTTTTCTCTAATAATCTCATTGATGTGGTCAACTAATGGCTTTACTGCAATTCGTTTTGCCTGGTAAAAACCCTGCTTTTGTGCTATTTCAGGAATTGGACAAATTCCATGATCCGCCGTCAAAACAAGTAAATATTTTTTTTCGCCGATTTTTTTCTTCAAATACATGAAAAAATCTTTAAGCTGTTTATCTATATGATATATCAAATCAATAACCTCAAGAGAATCCGGCCCGTAAAAATGACAAAGCAAATCAAGATTACTTAATGAAACCCATAAAATCATTTTATCATTTGAATTTACATCAAAATTAGAATCTACACATTTTTCTGCAAAATTAAGTAGATATTTACTAGATTGCGGAGTCTTTTCAAACATGTAATATTTATGCGAATTTATCTTATTTATCACTTTATCAGAATTTGCACCAATCATTGGTTCTTTCAGCCCGGCATAATCATAATTTTTAATAAATGCAAAATCATACTCATCCGAATCGTCCGGATACATTAACTCCCAAACTGTATTTTTCAATTTTTCTGCTTGCCCAAGTTGATTAAAATCAGCAACCCACTTTGGTAATTCTTTAAAATATGCTGTACTGGATGTAAATTCACCACTTTGTTGATCAAGCCAAAAAGGCTTACCTAATTTACCCGCCATCGAAACGGCAGGATAAGACTTTAAAGAAAGCGCATAAACTTTGTGAGTACAGTTGGGTTTTGATTTAAACATAAATTGATCTGATAACCCATCAACTTTAGTATTTCTCGAAGAATAACCTCTCCCTGGTTCACTTGAAGTCAAAGACGAGAATTCAGGATCATTTACATATTCAACGATCTCACCGTTCGGCCCCAACCAATCATTTGCAACAGCCCCATGATCTCTTGGACATGTCCCAATACTCAAACCGTGGTGCCCGGGAGTTGTTTCGGGAACACCGTGCGGATGATAGGCTTTGTAATATACAACTCCATTGTCAAATAAATCTTTAAGCCCATATTTAAAATATTTTTGTAATTTTGGAATATAGTGAAAAGCAAACTGATCAATAACGATAACAACTGTAAGCTTTGGCGTATTTTCACATAGAGCCTTTTCACGAGGAGCTTTCGCCTGAACACATGTACTAAAAAAACTTAAAAATACAAACTGAATAAATAAAAGTAAAAAAACATTTTCAGGTTGGATAACCTGTTCAGGTTGAATAACCTGTTTTTTCATAATTTTCACCGCTCTCTCCTTTTGCTTTTGTAAGAATTTAATTATTGGGTTAAAATCTGTATATAAAAATTTATAACTTAGAGTTTTATTAAATGGCAAGATTTTTGAATTTTACAAGATGGAAAGTATGGGTAGAAAATATAAGGCATAAAGATTGATGTTTAAAAAAATCATACTCTCACTAATATTACTGTTTTTTCAGATTACAAATAACTTTGCGGTTGAACTCGCAATAACAAATGATATTTCTAATATTTTAAATTCAAAAAAAATCTGTATCCGCCTATCCCTTAATCCGCAAGATCAGGCCATTTACAGTAATTCTTTGAATTTTTCAGTAGATCATCCCGATATAACTGTAACGTCGTGGGAATGTAAACAAAATCCTACAATGCAATATGTAACAAGATTTAAACGAGCCAAAAAGCTTTACACACAGTCCCTAACCTGCGAACTTATGCTAAGTTTTGAATCAGATAATAAAAAAGCAGCACTTAAAAACTTAAGCGAATCAAATTTATATATTTCATGTATTGTTCTTAATAAAAATGGAATGTCACAACCGGTAAGTTTAGCAAAAGCTTTGGACGACGGCTTTAGTCTTATTGACACCGGAACGTATAACAATTTATTCAGTAATAACTTAAATTACGATACCATAAAAACTTTCACAAAAAACTATTTCGATAACAAAAATCCAGATAATAAAAATCAGGAAGATAAAAACAAACCCGATAAAAAATTTAATACACCCCAAAAACCCGTTCAAGAAACTGCAAATATCATTATTGATAACTTCAAAAGCATCTGGGGAACGCTTGTCAGTAAATTGAAAAGTTTTTTCACCTCAATAAATTATCTGTTTTTTTACTTAATCATTTTTATTTTAATGATCTTGTTACTTTTTAAAAAATTAAATCCACAAAACATTTGGTTAATCGAAATTCGTAGATTTTTAGTTATTAGCTGGATCTTAAGCACATACTCATTTCTAAATATTTTTATACCGCAATACATTTTTTTTACAATTTTTGCAGTGCTAATCGCTCCAATTTCAATGTATTACATTTTCACAGCTCGAACCGAATCAACGTTAGATAAACTCAAATCTTTCATAGGCTTTGCACTTGCAATATCAATGCTCCCGCTACTAATCAAGGCGTATATCTCATTTATGTTTCACTAGCCGAAAAACCTTTAGCTCTTAAATTATTTCAAATTTGTGCAATTATTGGGATGTTTTGGCCTGAATTTAACAGATTATTTTTAATTTGATACGCTAAATTATATCGAATTTGTAATTTTTTAATATTTGGAGGTTTTTAATGGTTTCAATGAAATCAATGAATCTATTTAAAAAATGCATGGTTTTTGTGTTTTTTTTGTCATTTCCTGTGTGCTTGCACGGTTATTTTTATAATCTTCAAGAATGGACCAATGGCAAGCAAACGCTTTTTTTGTTCTCAGACATACATAGAGACACAACCAAACCTTATCCCCAACGGATTGAGCTTATAAAAGCTGCAAAACGCCTAAATGCTTTTGTTATAGTTGAAGACATGTTAAATCCCATATTTGCCATTGATTTAGATGTTAATGTGTGGAGTAGTAAAGATGAAGAATTTGAACAAGTTGTGCAGGCATCTCATTTAAACTCTTTGATGTCTGCTATTTTACAAGATTTTTATAAAAAAAATTCAGGGGGCATTGAAGTATTGAATCCAGATTTTGATCCTAATAAAGATTATAGTAATTTATTACCAAAAAATTATTTAGATGTTTCAAATCCATATGTTTCACCACTTTCATGTTTAACTCAATTTTGCCATCAACAAGGAATTCCTGTAAAAAATATTGAATTTAGATTTAGAGAAATTCTTAATGATATTTTTGAGCAGCACCAAAGGGCTATTGCTGAAATAGAAAGATACAAAGATGGCCCTATTCTTCAGGAATTTTATAATGAAATATTATATAGTGTTTTTAGTAATCAAGTTAATATATTATTGCATGCTTTGAATTCAAAAAAAACATACTTAAGCTATGTTGATTTTTTAAAATATGATTCTTTATTTTTCGGAGAAGTTTTTTGTAAAGAGATTGATCGATTGTATAAAATGACTTATGAAGTTGAAGGTAGAGGACTAATAAAACCTTCTTCGTTTAGACAGCGAAAAGAAGATATCATTGATATTTATGACCAATACCTCATTGACGCAAGAATTTTGCATGAGATATATCACAACACACAATATCCATCAATATTTGTTTGTGCTGGAGGTGCTCACATCGATAGAATTATTAAAATGCTGCAAAAGCTTGGCTTTATTCCGAAATTACAAAGACTAGGGACGTCCACTCTGACAGAAACCAACGTAACCATTCCTTGCGTAATAAGCATAAAAAACTATTTAGTTGGTTTTTACAACATTTTAATTTAATTATATTTTTCCAAAGACATATGTTTTTGACAATCTTTAGGCGTGTCGTAATGACACGCCTATTTTATTTTCGATTAAAACTTATTTTTAAAAGTTCAGAATTTTATAAATTTTAAGAGTTGAACTTTTTCTTCTCCGTATCAGCCCTTCTGGACCTATCCCTTCGTAACTCTTTTTCTTTTTTAATCAAAGCAACCATCTTATCAATTGTATTATCAATAACAATATACATGTCTGCACCTGCATCGTGTGCATGCAGATCAAAGCGGGGAGTCTTGAGATGAAACTCTGCCTCATGGTGAGGATGTTGTTTATTGGCCTTAAGCCAGAACTCTGCAAATAATGGTGTTAAATTTTCTTCATTTTTCAAAAACTCTGAAATTTTCTCTAACTTTTGTATCGTATGACTTTCCATCGGTTCAGAATGTTCCATGTTATGGAACGATATTTTGACGTTTCTCAGCATAATCTTCTCCCGGATAACTGAGATGATACTTACTACTTTTTACGAAACTTAATTCTTACAAATATTTTTGCGAAATTTCACTATAAAATTGATTTCCCAAATAATACTCTTTTGTAAAATTATTTTCAATAATCTCCCTAATTCCTCCTGACGTTATATTTTGACCACTAATAATCACATAAACCAACTGTGCTATCGAAAGCAACTGCTCAACATTATGATCAGATATCACAATAGCAATACCCAATTTTGCAGTATCAGTAAAAATTTTTTTTAATTCATAAATCGACTTTGGATCCACACCGGCAAACGGCTCATCCAGCATAATAATTTTAGGATGCATAAGCAACGAGCGTACGACTTCAAGTTTACGTTTCTGGCCACCGGACAATGTCCCCGCTTTTTGTTTAAGCGTTTGTGTTAAGTCCGTAATTTCAAGCCAAGCATCGCGTTCGTGGAAAAAATCTTTTTTTGTATATGTTTTCCAGTAAGATTGGTATTCAAAAACCATCGCCAAATTATCCTGGACACTAAGCTGTTGAAATAATGATGTTTGTTGAGGTAAATAAACTAGGCCTTCTTCTATCCGTTTATGCACGGGCCAATTTTGAATCTCTTTGCCCGCTAACAAAATCTGATTACTACCCTTCTGGGTAACATTTTTAGTCGGATGCAAGCCAACAACCGTTTTAAGCAATGTTGTTTTACCAGCACCATTTGGCCCAAGAAAGGCAACCACTTGTCCAGCTTCCACTGAAAAAGAAATATCTTTTAATATATCTTTTTTTCCAAGCGTTTGGCTCAGATTTTTAACCTCTAAAAAAGCCATTATCCCCTCGATTTTCTAACAATTAACTTTACCGGGCAACCCTTCAAATCATAATTGTTGCGCAAAATATTCTCAATGCAACCAAGCTCGGTTGGCCCAAACCATTCCGGAAAGTTCACATACAAATCTACCATTGGAATCTCTGCCGGAACAACCGCTGCTTTATAAACTTTAAGTTCCAAAGTTATTTTGTATAAATGTCTCTTTCCTAACTCCTCTTTAAGAACATCATTGATATCTTTTCCTTCAAAAGGATTTTCGCCTCGTGCCCAAATTTTTTGCAACTCGATTAAAACTTTGCCCACATTTTTTTTCGTAACACAAGAAATCCAAAGCTGCGGAATTTTATCAAAGATAAATTTATACTCATCTATGCATTTATCTAATAATATTTTCTTATATTCATCAAGCAAATCGATTTTATTAAATATTACCAGCATATTTTTTTTCTGCTCATAACAATAAAAAAGTAGCTTTAGTTCTTGATCAGAAATTTTACCCTCACGTGACACGTCAATCATAACAACGACTGTATCAGCTTCCCTTACAGCAGCAAATGAACTTTTCACCATAAGTTCTTCCAAGTCATCGTCTACTCGTGCCTTTTTGCGTACTCCAGCCGTATCAGTCAACTGAATCAAATCTTTAAAGAAGAACATATTCTGGGAAATAGCCTCACGTGTAGTTCCGGCAATATCTGAAACAATTGATCGCTCTTGTTTTAATATCTCATTCATCAATGATGATTTTCCGGCATTTGGTCGACCAATTATCACAACCCTATGTTTTGGTTCGTCTTCGTATTCAGTCTCTTTTACTGAAATATTTTTTACAATCAAATCAAGCATTGTATTAACACCGCGACCATGAATTGCGGACATCGGCTCAATATTTTTGAAACCCAGGGCATAAAAATCATGTATATTTTCTTCAAGCGCCGACGTATTTTCTGCTTTATTTAAAAATAAAAAAACAGGCTTGCCTGACTTATGTAAAAGCCGAGCAATTTTTTTATCTTCTTGATGTATGCCATTTTTTGCATCGCAAATAAAACAGATAACAGCAGCCTTATCCAATAATGCCATTAACTTTTCTTGAACCTTTTTTGAAATATCGTCAATATCTTTTCGAAATGAAAATCCGCCGGTATCAATAAGTTCAAACGTTATATCATCATGAGTGATAGGTTCTTGAACATAATCTCGGGTGACACCCTCTTGATCAAAAACAATACTCTTTTTTTCGCCGATCAATCTATTAAAAATAGTCGACTTGCCTACATTTGTTCGGCCTACAAGTAAAACTTTGGGTAAAATTGCTTTTTTTGTCATTTTTTTTGCGCCTAACTTTATCCGCCGTCACCAACCGTCTTAACAAGACTATGCTGATCAAAAGGCTATGACGGATTTCGCCCGATACCACGAAGTAAGTCGCGTGGTATGCTTCATAATATATTACATAGTAATTATATCATAAAATTTTATGTTTTTATCGGCATATTTCACTAACAACATGTAATTAAAGCTATTTATATTCAAACATTTTCAGATAGCAACTTATATTTAAAAATATTTTTTTTAAATTTATATGATTCTTTTAAAAGGCAAATCTAGAAATAAATAAGGCTGGGTTAAATCAAAATATTGACTTGAAAATAAATTTACAGGCAACCTCTTAAAAAATAGAAAATGTTTTAGAAAATATAACAGGACTTAAAAATGAAAATGTTAAATTTAATGTTTTTATGCTTGGCAAACATAAATGCATTTGCGGCCATATCTCAAGAACCAAAAAATCCCACACTACCCGAACTTCAACAATCTCAGCCAATCAACATTCCACTAGCTCCGTCAACAACCGTAACAAACCAACCGATTAATCCACTAAATTACGCCTTGCAAACACGCATTATATCAGGCAAATATGAATTAGATATAGCCTCATCTCTTCCGCAAACAGGTGAAGTTGCAATAATTGGAGATCATTTAGCCACAGGCATGCAAGCATTTTTACTAAAACTTAAAACGTTACCTAATTTCAATTTTTACATAAAATTTGATGTGCGCGACGATGGCGGAAATATAACAAAAACTGTAGACAATATTAATATTCTAAATAAAAAAACTCCTCTATTTATAAGTCTTTTTGGCTCAAATACAATGAGATGCCTAATCCCATATTTTAAAAAAAATAAACTTGTATCAATTTTCCCAATTGAAGGATTAGAAAAATGGCGAACTCCTTCAAATAAAAGTACTATATTCTTCAGGGCGTCATACAAAGCACAAGTTACGGCACTAATTGACTACTCAATCAACTCTTTGCATAAAAAAAGATTTTCTGTTTTTTATGAAGCAAGTGAATGGGGAGAAGGAGTACTAGCAGAAATTAAAAATGTATTAAGCGAAAGAAAACTGGAATTACTTGCATATGGGTCGTACCCTCAAAAAACCGTAAGTGTTTTGCGTGCCGTAAAAAAACTGTCTGAATCTGAAAAAGATCCTGACGCTATATTATGTATAGCACAGGCACGTCCCGCATACAATTTCATTCAACATATGATAAACAGTGGATTTACCAAAGCATCATTTCTCTGCATAGATGGACTATTTTCAATACAAGAAACATTAACAAAATCACGTGGAATAACCATCGTAACAACTTCCGTAGTGCCGGATCCATTCAAAAGTCCGTTGCCAATAGCCAAAGAGTACAGAGCAGATATGAAAAAATATTTCCCCAACAAAAATTTATCGCCATTTTCATTTGAAAGCTACATAAATTCCACAATACTATGCGAATGCATAAAAGCATCTCAATTCCCAATTTCCGCAAATAAACTTCTTAATACCATTGAAAATATAAAAAACTTCGACATTCCATTACTAAAAGATTTAAATTTAAATTTTAATCCTGAAACACGGACACTTTCAAATCGTATATGGATAAATGCCGGAGATGGCAAAGAATGGGAAGAGTGGTCATTCAATATTGAAAGAATTTAAAATGAAAAAATTCTACTTGAAAGAACTGTTAAATTTAAAAGAATATTTAAAGATCAATATTGTATGCGCAAAATTTAAAACAATCATAATGATACTTGTGGCAGGACTTCTTTTAGTTGAATTTTGGCTAGCACTTTCAAAACCAAATATTACTGACACAATACCTGTACTCAATCCGGTTAATGCAAAAGTTATTAAAGATTTCGGGCCATTTGCAGTAAACGTAAAAACTGGAATGTTCATAAAAAATTTTCCGCTATTTGACGTAATTAAAAATGATTTCACAATCGATGCCGTAATTTGGTTTGAATTCAATGCTGATGAAATTCCAATTGAACGTGTGGAAACTTTTTCATTCGACAATGACAAAATTCTTTACAAATCTACCCCTGATATAAAAGTAATTGATAATAAAATTTTTGCAAAATTCAACGTTACTTTCAATATAAAAACATCTTTAAATTTCAATAAGTTTCCATTCGAAGACCACAAAATTGCGCTTGTAATATCTAATAATTTTGTAACTCCAAATGAGATGTATTTCACAACAGATTCTAACTCATTCCAGATAACACCGAATATTATCCCAACTAGCTGGAAACTCAAAGACTTAAATGTTAACTCGGGCTATTCAAACATTGAGCTTGATAAACAGGATACAAGCAAAAAAATTTCATCACCAAAAGCTCTTTTTACATTCGACATTGAAAAAAATGGAATTCGAAAAATTTTGGTAATTTTTATTCCCCTTTTTGCCTCAATTTTTTTATCACTTTTTTCGTTTGTTATGAACTTGGCAAACGTCGTTGGAAAATTTAGTTTGGCTATAAGTGCACTGTCAACTTTAATTGGATACCGATTTGTTATAGAACAGATGATGCCTCAAGTTGGGTACCTAACAACCACAGATATAATATATATTTTACTTTTGTTAATCTCACTTATATGCTTTATTTTTCAGCTATTGATTACTCGCCTTTTTATGCTGTATTCTGGAGAGATAAAAAATACACCGGAGGAAAAACATGATATGCAAAAATATACAGACTGGCTGGAAAAAGTAAGCAGTATCACTTTTTTAGTGATATGCACAATTTTAACCGCGTCAATTGGATTGGTACTATTAATTTAAGCATGTTTTTACATGCTACACAGGAGCAATATGAAAAGATCATCGAGCTATCGTTCACGCAGAAAAAGCAAATTCAGCTTTATAAAGACAGCTTTTAAAGCAGTATTAATTTTAGCATTACTTGTCGTAACAGTTATATTACTAACTCCAAGCCCATATTTCAAAGACGGTTTTAAAAACTTAAAAGAGCTGCAATCTTATGCAAACCAAACAAATGAACAAACTTCAATGGAAAATGCAGACACTCTAAGGCCCGAATTCACAAAGTATTATCAATCCCAAATTCCAACATTTTTTCAGAAAATAAAAAATAAAATAAAATTATTATTATATCTCGCCGGAATTAAGGAAAAACCGGTTTGGAGCGTAAGTTTTTTTAAAACAATTCTTGAAAACACTGAAAAATCAAGAAAAAGTGCTGGTCATACAGATAACTTAATTTATAAAATTCAGACGGATCCAACTTCCAAATTCGTAATTTTTGGAAATATGCAAGGGGCCTTCCACTCACTCGTTCGATGCTTAAACAAAATTAAGGAACTTGGGATCATTGGAGATGACCTTAAAGTAACTAATTCTAATAATTATATAATTTTTATGGGTGATCTTGTGGATCGTTCACCATTTACTCTTGAAATATTAACATTGGCACTAAAACTCATTGAAGCCAATCCACAAAATGTCATTTACTTGCGTGGCAACCATGAAGCAAAAGATTATTGGCAAGAACACACTCTTAAAACGGAACTTCAAATTCGTGCGGCTCATTTATCAAAGGAAACGATTCCTCTTCAAAAAGAAGTTAGCTCATTTTTCAACACTCTTCCAATAGCCGTTTATCTAACGGTACCCAACCAGATTGCACAACCTCAGGCTGGACAATCTATTGCAAACGAATTTATACGAGTATCTGAATTTGCACGATCTGAAAACGAAATTTTAAATGAAACAAATTATGCTGATTTTTTAACCAAGCAACAGTCATCTAAATTCGACTACTTTGTTATTAAAGAACCGTATAATGCAAAGCCTGATATAAACATTAATATCAAGGCATCAATACATAATGAAAAGAAACGTAAAACATTTCAAAAATCTGAGGGGCTTAGATTACTAGCGCCAGATATGGATTCTGTGTCTTGGAATATTCTTTCGTGCCCAACAATTGTTTATCAAAAAGCCCTAGATTTTTATAGTGATGCATTTGTAATTTTATCTGCCTCAGCTAATCTGGAAAATTGGGAAATAACTTTATACAACCGCGACGTTAGAACAAAAGATCCATTTAAAGAGACTCGGTTTAATTTCCTTTCCGGACTTGATATTAACTCGCATAAGACAAAAATGGCTAATGCACAACCCACCATAAAACCACAAATTCAACAGCCAACGCCACAACAACCGCAGCTTGCCCAATCGCAGATTACACAATTACCTCAAGCAGCCCCAATATCACAACAAACTGTTGCGCAACAACCACAAGTTGTTATTCCGGTACAACAATCTCAACAGACACCGATAACTACTCAGGCCCAGCAACCCGCCATTCAACAATCGCACGGAGTACAACAACCTCAGGTTATAACACCGGCACAACAGCAACAAATTCATGCTCCAACACCTGCACCTCAAGTTGTTGTTCAAATTCCACAACAACAAGCACAAGTAGCTCAGACAACACAGCAGCCTATTGTTCAGCAACAAGTTATTCAACCACCCGCTCAACAACATCATCAAGTTGTTGCTCCAATACAGCAACAAGTTCAGCAACCAGTTGCCCAACAATCACAAGTAATACAGCAACCTCAAATTATAGTACCGGCACAACAACAAACTCAAGCCCCAACAACTATGCCACAAGTTATTCCTGTACAACAACAGCAGACACAACAACCCATCATTCAGCAAGCACCTGTAGTACATCCACAGGTAAACCAACCGCAAGTAATTGTTCCAACACAACCACCGGTAGGACAACCACCGCAGCCGCAAAACTACCCACAAACGTAATAAATATCTTAAATATAAAAAGAGAGAAGGGAGAAGGACAAGTAGATGAAGCTAAAAAAAATTTTATTCACAATTTTTTTGCTCTTACCATGCACAGCTTGGCCAAAAGATAAAAATATATCTTTAGTTAAGTTAAAAGCGGAAGATATTAATTTAACACTTGGCGGTAGATTAAAAGAAGATTACTTTTTTTATCAACGAGTCAGAACTTTAAGTGATAAATTTTTTGATCAAAACGATTTTTTCCGTCATAAACTGCAACTTGATTTTAAAATGGATCAGGGAGCAAAGAAAAATGGAACCCCAACCACAGAAGCCGGCATCAGATTAACAAATTATGTTATCTGGCAACAAAATCATTACTACACTCCATTTTCACGCGAGAATGTCAGATCGCTAGATCTTGATTCGGTTATCACAGCAAACAATGTTGGCAGTAAAACATTAATGCCAATAATTTACGTTGAAGATGCTTGGTTTAAATTAAATATTGATACTTTTTGTCATACACTCAATAAAAATCCAACATTTTTTAAAATAGGTTTTTTTGAGTATGAAGTTGGTCGAGGTATATCTCTTGGCTACCACAACGATATGGCCGTTGAATATCTTGGCTGGCCCGGTCAAAGTAATTTTACACGTTATCCACAAATGCCTCCGGGGATGTTATTGCATTCCAATATTTTAAGTGATCTTTCGCTTGAATTATACTTTATGAAGTGGCACGAAAATGATGCCAACCTTGATGACGTTACGGCACCAACTCGAGCACAAAGACTTGGATCCGGCAGAACAGAACGAGGATCTAACAAAGACAGAAACTCTTGGGTTTTAAAGTTCCAGTACACCCCACCGGACAAATTATTAGAAGATGTTTATTTTGAACCATACTGGATTTATACAAAAGCTCCGGATCAGGTGCTTGAATTTGATGCTGACGCAAGCTCACGATTGCACACATTCGGTGCAATGCTGGAATTCAAAAAAAATAATTTCGATGTTAACGTCGAAGTTGCAGGACAAACAGGAGAACAGGACGTTTATGGAATCGATCGAAACATCAAAATACAAAGTAGAAATAATTCAACTGGAGCTGTTGAAGAAGTTTTCAGCCATGTTGTTATCCAACCGTTAAATGCATCTGGAATTCCAGCGAACCTCGGCCGGAAAAAAGTTCCCGTCAAAAATGTAAATAATGTCATACCCGAGAATTATGATCCTGCAAAAGACTTAAGCTACATCGTTAACTCTGATCAAAATAGAAACGTAGATCGGCAAGGTCAAGAAATCATTGGAGCAGGAAGTGGATGGAATCCAGCAGCCCCCCACTCAAAAATTTACAACTCAGATTTGTTTGGAAATGCGAGATTCAGAAAACCGTATAAACTGGATTTGAATGGTTTTATGGCAATTGCGGACATTGGATACACATTTGATAATTATCCATTCAGAGTTGCAGGAACAGCAGGTCATATAAGTGGCGATAATTATCCATACAACGAAGAAGTCGATAAAACTTACCACGGATTTATTCCTCAAAGATCAAGATATAAAGGACTTGATGTACGCAGCACATTGATTTTCGACAGATTAGTCATTCCAAGACCTCTTAATATAACTTACAGAACAATGTATGCGTTTAATAATCTAAAAGACGTCAGCAACCTGGAATTTTTGGGAGTTGGTGGAACTTGGTACCCATTCAAAAAACGAACCAAGGGAACTCTCACAGCAAATTGTATTTTCTTCTGGGAAGATGCAAATCTTTATAAATGGGATAAAGATGGCCACCATCCGGATCCATTAATTGAAGCACAAATAGCATACGACCGTGCAAAGCTCGGTTTCAGAGGCGTAAATCCTATTTACAACTCAAGTAGCTACTACCAGAACGGTGCAAAAGACCCTACAAATAAAGGCTGGTTAAGTGATCAAACAGCAAGTAGATTTCTTGGCGCCGAAATTGATGTAAAAGGTCAATTACAACTCATTAGTGAATGCAGATTACAAGGTAAAGTCTGTTTGTTTGTTCCCGGAGGTCTTTATAAAGATCTGGATGGACAACCAAACGAACTAACTCAATATGTCGACGCACAAGGTCTAAGCCATTATGAAAGTCTTGGGCATAAGTATGCATTCGCATTTATAGTAGGACTTGATTACACGTTCTAAAACCGAAGATAATCAGTGATTTTTTAAAATGAAAACTGTAAAAATTCAAACGCATGCAAATATTTCGCTGAATAAGTACTGGGGAAAACGGGATGAAAAACTGTTTTTGCCTACGAAAAGTAGCTTGACCATATCACTGTCAGAACTAAAAACAACAACGTTAATACAACAATTGGCGTGTGAATATTTAGGACATAAAAATCAAGATAGCATTTTTATAAATGGCATCGCTGCGACAGATTTACACAGACAAAAAATTGTAGACTTCCTAAATTTTTTCAGACAAAAATATGATATTAAAAAATATTTTAAAATATCAACCATAAACAATTTTCCAACTGCTGCAGGACTTGCAAGTAGTTCAAGCGGTTTTGCAGCATTGGCACTGGGAATTGATAAAGTTTGCAACCTTAATCTAAATAAAAAAGAACTTTCGATTTTAGCACGCCATGGTTCAGGTTCAGCATGCAGATCTATCGAAGGAGGCTTTATGCTTTGGCATAAAGGCGTAAAATTAGATGGAAGCGATAGTTATGCAGAACAAATTTTTGACAACTCGCACTGGCCGGAATTATGCATTCTGGTTGTTATAGTTAAAAATCAAACAAAATTTATTGGATCGCGCGAGGGAATGAGGATGACAGTTGCTACGAGCCAATATTATAATACTTGGCTTGAAAAATCTGCACAACGATTACCAAATCTAATCAACGCAATTGCAAAAAAAGATTTTACAACTGTTGGACAACTAGCACAAGATGACTGGCAAGACATGCAACAAACAATGCTCGACACAAAACCTCAGTTAAATTACTGGACGGACGAATCGTACAAAGTAATGAATAAAATAAACGCACTTTGCAACCAAGGCATTGAATGTTATTTCACAACAGAAGCTGGCCCCAATTTAAAAGTTTTATGTCTTGAAAATGATCAAAATAAAATAAAAAGCGAGCTGGAAAAAATTTTAGGTATTATTCAAATTATACCATGTAAAGTTGCATCCGATCCAAAAATAGAAATCTTAAATTCACAAATAATTCAAAGGAGAGAAAATGAAGCACTCAGTATTTAGAAATTTACTTTTTTTCTGTATATTTTTTAATTTTAATGCAAACGCAACAAAAGAATGCAGCTCTTGCAAAAACTTGAACACTGTCCCCACAAAAACAATATTTAAAAATGATATGGAATCACAAATATTACAGGCAATAAAGGAAGAGTTCGCAAATAAAGAAGTTACTTTTGAAATTCCCAAAAAAATGGAAGCCGAATTCAATGCGAAGAAGCAAGAAATTATTGATGAGTTAACAAAAAAAATGGCTGCTATAAAATCTGACTACATCCTAAAATCTGATGCTACAAACTTAATAAGACAGTCATTTGAATACTTCATCGACAGAGTAAAATATTATCAAACATTTACATGGACACAAACTATTTTGGAAAATATAAAAAAAAGTGATCCTAAAAACGGCAACTCCAGCAGCATAAAAGTTCCTGCCTCGCTAAAAGAGCTTGCCAGTAAACCCCCCTATTTAAAAACAAGAACATCTTTAAACGTTAATTAATTTCTTAGATACTTATCTGCCCAATTTTTTTTGAATTCATTTATGAGTTCAAAAATATCTTTTCGTGATATAGATAAGTCGTCCATTTTTACTGCAATAATTGTTCCAAACATTGCTTTGGTTAGAGATAATTTTAACTTTTTGATATAGCTTAATTTTTCTCGATCGACTAATTTGTTTATGTTATAGGGATATATGCATAAAAATGTAGCCCATCCCTTTTTTTTTATTTGGACGTTTCTAACATTGCTCCACTCAATAAATGGACATCTATGCGTAAAAATTCCAGTCTCATTTAATTTAAGAGATGGGGTAGGCTTGACGAATGTTGTGTAAAAAATAGTTACTAATAATACGCCAAAGATTGCCAAAACGCCCAAAGCAACACACCAATCTTTTGAAAATAAATTTTTTGAGTATAAAAAATAAATAACCGGACTCGAAAATAGAACTAAAATAAAAATTGTTATAAGATTTTTCATTTTACTGGGATAAAAAAGAATTTCTTTCATATCAGCTCCTCCTAATAAATTTTTAAAAAATCCCAACTTTTGCTTTTATTCCATATATATTTTCAGCATACAACAAGTGATCCTTTAAGCAAAAATTTTGTTTTTTGTATGTATTTTGCATAATAACGTTCAAAATACACGCCTAATTAGATAAATTGAAATAAAAATTCAATCTGAATTTGTAACTTCTTACAGTTATGCCATTTATTTTTCTCAACTCTTGATTTTTTATTTTGTTTTTTTTTATCCTACGGCCATCTTGAATATAAAGAGTGAGCGTGAATTAATCGAGGAGTTTTTAATGCCAATTTATTCTTGTCAAAAATCAGAATGCAGCTCAAAAGTCGCAATAATTGGCGCTGGTTTTGTTGGCAGTACAACGGCATATTCTCTCATGCTTGATGGATGTGTTTCAGAAATAGCATTAATCGACGTAAACAAAGAAAAAGCAGTTGGCGAAGCACTTGATCTAAATCACTGCATGCAATTTACACGTCTAACAAATATTGTTGCAGGAAACTCGTTTGAAATGGTAAGTGGTGCATCAATCGTAATTATTTGTGCCGGATTTGGACAAGCAACAGGAGAATCTCGAACTAATTTACTACAACGAAATGCAAAAATTTTTAAAGAAATTATCCCGCAAATTGTAAAATACAATCAAGACTGCATCTTACTTGTTGTAACAAACCCACTTGATGTTTTAACTTATCTTACATTAAAAATTTCAGGGTTTCCGTCTTGCCGCGTTTTTGGAACGGGCACAGTTCTTGACACTGCGAGATTGAGATATTTAATTGGATCATATTTCAAAATAAGCCCAAAAGACATCAGCGCATACATATTAGGCGAACACGGAGATTCTGAATTTATATGGTTAAGTAAAGCCACAATAGGAGGAGTTGCCATAGATAAATTTCCTGAATACTCGGATGCACTAATTAAAGATGTTTGCGCCCAAACCCAAAATGCAGCTTACCAAATCATAAGCCGAAAAGGTGCAACATACTATTCAATAGCATTGGTCATCACAAAAATCGTACGCTCTATTTTGCAAGACCAATCAAGAGTCTTTCCGGTTTCTACATTAATCGAAAATGAAATTTATGGTGTAAAAAATATTTGTCTAAGCATTCCAACGGTTGTTAGGAAGGGTGGAGTTTGCCAACGTCTCGACATTAATCTTAATGAAATGGAACAAAAATTTTTAAAAACTTCGGCTAACAAAATTATGGAAGGTATAAATTCAATAAAAGACTTAATTTGAGTCAAAAAGTATCTTTTTTTTTTTATCTTTACAAAGAAAAATGACGATACTAAAATCAAAAAATAGAATGCTAATTTTTATGGTTATTCGAAGAAAGGATATCGGATGAGTAAGTTTGGAGCTAGAGCTATATTTTTATTTTTTATTTTAACAAATTTGTGCTGCAAAAACGGATTTGCAGAAATATCTTTTCAAGATTTAGAATCTACGGACCTTGAGTCTGTTACTCTTAGATCCATAGAACTCCCTGCATCATATGATAATATATATTCCAATATTCAACTTGCAATGGCCGTTCCTCCAACCGGAAGCCTCTTATTAATCTCTTCACAAATAAATAATCTGTTTACTGAGTCTAATGGCGTGTTTGCACCTTTTAATATTGTGTTAAGAGATCGCTCCATAATTACTATGGCAGATCAAGATGTAATTTTGGATGCAAATAATCAACTTATTAATGTTGTTGGTGTTGGAAACGTCATCGAAGTTCAAAAGACTTTAACCATAAATAATAATCTATTTATGGACGAAAACGCAGAATTAACAATTCGATTCGTTCAAAGTGGTAGTGAAATCCCTATGGTTATCTTCACCGCAGGCAGCTCAATTGATATTGAGTACAAGGGCATTCTTAGATTTGAGGGAACCGGCATCGTCAAGCTCGCAAATGGCGTAGTCATAAACCTAAATGGCAAAAAAGAGGTTTCCAATAAAAAACATGGCGAAACTGTCACCGTCCAGAGAGCTCAATTAATTATCCACGATGGTGCAATTCTTGATTTCGATGAAAACGCTGTCGTCAATATTACAGGTATTGGCAAAATAAGTCTTCAAGATCGCGGTTTCATCAAGCCAAGTGCAGCCTGTGCCCTAATGATTGGCAGCGAAACAAATAAAAACGATGACATCGACATTGAAGTCACCGGTTCCAGTGAAATCTCTTTAGATTTATTAGAATCTTCAATCAGTAAAACCCCTGTTTCCCTTGCTTCCATTTCTTTATGGAATTTGACTTCAAATATAAGTTTCCAAAATGGCGGTACTTTATCCATTGGCAATAGAGGCTTGTTTGAAATCAACTGTGATGATTCAACCTTGAAATCCGGTAACATTCAAAAATTCTCTTTTGATGGCCGCGGCGCCTTATTTGTTAAAGACGATGGCGTCTTGCGAATGGCTCCTAATAAAGTCGAAAAGTCAACAGGTTGGGATTATAAACTAGACTGGTTTGGATTTGAAACTACGGTCAATAGATCAAACGACAACGATCAGAATGGAATCATTGAATTTGTCAATTTTGCAAATAAGCAAACCGGATCTTTTACCGGAATAATTAATCCTTCCAATATTGCTTTATATAAAGACTATTATAAGAACAATGGAACCAATATTACATTTGAAAAACTTGCATCTATGCTTGTAAATCAAAAATCTGATTTACAAGTAAGCACTCTTTATAATGATCCTGATGGAAATCAATTTATTAGAACCAAAGATGGCATCAGTGTCCCATTAGAATCTGGAGATGTTATTGATTCAGATAATAAAAATACCGGTAAAATTTTTGGGCATAATGGACAAAAGAATTTTGTTATTTTAGCGAATGGAACAAGGCAGTAGTGTTTGTTTAAATAAGAGGAGTTTGTAGGATGAAGAAGCGTTTGATAGGTCTTGGATTAGTGTTCGCGATGGTTGTTTCATCGCAATGCCTGGCAGGCGACGACATTAGCAACAAAATATCGAAAAAAGAAAAAAAGGAATTAAAGGAAGAGCAAACAAAATTAGAAAAACAAAGAAGAAAAGAAGAGAAGCTGCGCAAAAAAGAGATGCGTAAACTTGAAAAGCAACAACAAAAAGAACGAGCAGCAATGAAGCATGAACAACGTAAAGAGAAAGCAGAAAAACAAAAAGATGATGCCAAAATAGCAGAAGAAGAAAGAAAATTAAACAGGGAATTTGAAAAAGAACATTCCCAAAAAATTGCCAAGATAAATAAAATAAGCAAAGAAGAAGAACGCAGAATGAAAGAGCTCTCCAAAGAAAAGAGAGCCCGTGAAAAGAAAGAGAGAAGACATTTAGAGATGCAAAAAAGAGAAGAAGAAAAACATCTTGCATGTCTTAATGAAAAAACAAGTCAGGCAGAAAAAGAGGCCAAAAAAGAAGCAAAAAAGGCTGAAGCTGCTCGCTTGACTGAAAACTGGAAAGACGCAAGAAAAGCTGCAGTAGCCAGTGAATATAAAGAAGGCAAATATTCCGATGTTCACATGCTTCCTGCATGGCCTTTTTCAAACTGGTTCTTTAATGAAAAAGCTATGTTAAACGTTAATGCATCATACTACTACGCAACTGATGCTTATGATTCAGATGGCGCCAGCCGTGATATCACAACACTCAATTTTGGGGAACAGGCTATTCGCTTACAAGATATTTTACTTGCAAGCAAGTTGCTGGAGCAAGCAAAAGTTACAAGCCCTGGTAATTCGCTGTTGGATAATTTCATTACCGTTTTGCGAGGAAGTAACAGCAATATTAATTTTAACGGCAAAGCAGAAAAATATGGTGTTGAATTTGACTTTGCAAGACATGTATTTCGTGATGATATAACCATTGGAATACAGGTTCCATTCATGTACATGAGAAACCATCTCGATGCTTCTATGAGTTTTTCTACAAATATTGCCAACTTTGATGCAACACAAGAAAATGCTTCGTTAGTTTATAGAGAAGCATTACATCGCGTATTGCAATCTAAGGGAATTAACGAACTTGGTGGAAGTGCAACAGGCTTGGGTGACATAACATTGTTTGGTAATGTTGAAGTAACAACAAAATATGTTGATAAAATAGTTCTCGGATTAAAGGTTGGGCTCCCAACAGGTAAAGAAGAATCAATGAGCAAACTATTTGCTCCTTCATTAAGCGCAAATGATAAGTGCGCAGAATTTGCAGCTTTTGCCTCAATGCTTGTAAACTACAACACATACGTAAATCCACACCTGTCATTGCAAGCTAGCTTCTTCTCAACAAGCCACGTTAACAAACGTGTACCACACAAAGTTTCAAGCCCTGACAATGCAGCTGTGGGTGAGTCAGTTGGCAATGATGTAATGGCAATGGGCGATAGAGTAGAATATGTTGACGACGGAACTGGGACAGATACAGCAATAACATTTGAGGGTTACGACTCAACCATTCGTGGCTTTGCAGATCACGCAGTTTCTCTAAAATATGAAAAAGGCCCAGAGTTCCACGTTCGTCTTGGCAACGTGTTCAATAAATTCATCTGTCGTCGCGGATTCTTTGATATCTACTATGATTTAAGAGCAAAGCTTGAAGACAATTTCAGAGGCTTAGATGCTAGTGAGTATGATATACAAAAGATGGAAGACAACACAAAATCTGTTGAACATCGCATTGGCATGGAATACAGCCACCAATATGATTCAAGAACTCGCTTAAAAGCAACGTTGAATTACTCATTTGCAGGTACAAATGCACCAAAAGCATTTGACATAGGTTGTTCACTGGGACATAGCTTCTAAAAGAAAAAAATAAAAAGGGCTTCATCTAAGAGGCCCTTTTTAAACTTCTTAAAATTTAAAAATCATTTTTTTATTTCGCAGGAAAAATATGAAAAAACGAAATTTACTCACGGCATTTATTGCCGTTGTCTGCATTTATTCAAACGGTTCACCTGGAGTTAATTTTTGGAGTAGTGATTCAACATTGCAACTTTCTAATAACTCCGAACTCAGAATATTACAATCAAATTTACCGGTTGCCAAGGGTACTATAAAGCAAGAAGATTCTTCTCTAATTACAGGCTTTCCAATTGATTTTGCAAAAGGAACATATTCATCCGGATCTTTAGATTTATTACTAACCGCATTGTACGATTTTGATGAATTTTATGGAGTAACTTTAAATGGCGGAAAATCTTTTGATGCACAAGCAGGAACGTTTGCAAGCAGAATAGCCATATCAAATCAAAACAACAGGTTAGAAGGTCAGCCTTTATTCTTAAATTACAACGCAATCAATTTACAAGATCTCAACACAACGCTTACCATTGGAATCCAAAATACACTGACAACCAGCATTCAACTAAATCAAGGTACTTTGTTTTTAGAAAATGATTTACGTCTTGGTGACGATATTGTAATTACATCATCAGGTTTAATAAAGTGCTATGGACATAGGGTTACATTTGGAGCCAAACCTATTATCTTCGAACCTGGAACAATCGAATGGAGCAATTTTCCGGTTGTTGAGTTGGAAAACAATATTCAACTAAACGGACGTTGGACATTCAGCGGACAAAGTGTTCTTAAAGGAAAAGGAAGTATTCTTGATCTTTCGAATGGAAAAATTCGAATAAAGGGTACAGAACCATTGTACATAAGCAATATTAAATTGAAGGGTTTTGGAAAAGGAAAATTCGAGTTCGAAAACAACCGAGCACAAGTCAGACTTTCAAATGTCGAAATCGAAATGGACGACAACTACACATTCACATACGGCGGAATTTATGTTGAAGGCCCTTCAACAATTGTTACCAAAAATTACATGCTGAATTTTGATAACGAAAGCTCATTAACCGTTGATGGCGTCGCACTAAATTACGAAACATTATCTGTTCTTGACAGTAATAACATTCAACCAACACGAGATGCTGATTTGAACAGTAAAAAAGTGGCCTTTTTGAATAACGGCATAATAAGAAGAGTTAAAGGCGTTCAAGTTGGACCACTGGTATTGAATCCAACCGTCGCATTTGATACGGTGCGAATTTCAGATGATATAGACATAGCTCCAACCAAAGAAATTATTGTTGTGAACGACGTAACATTTAATGGAAGCACAAACGCAATTAATTTTGCAAAGTCTGCAAATCCTTTAATCACTATTCAAGCGGGTAAAACGCTGAATTTTACAAATGTCGCACTTCGTAATTTCAAATTCGATTATTTAAATCTAGAACCCGGTGCAAAAATAATTTTTGATGATAAAACAAGAATCGAACTTTTAGACACTCAAAATCTCAATACAACATACACATTCCGAGGAAATACTGTTATTGACGGAATGGGAAAACAGTTAACCTTTGGCGCACATGGTGGAATCGAACTGCACTCATCAGTTCAATTTGAAGATATTATTCTTTATGGAATTTCAGGAAGTAAGCTTTCCGGTTGGGATGACAGCAGCACAATGACTTTTCAACGTGTAACATTGTATCTTGATAATGACTTCACACTAACAAAAGGACATTTTGAAGTTATTGATTGGCTTGATGTTGTAGGATCGGCAACATTTAATTACAACACAAATAAACAAAGTATTATCTGGGACCACGCAACAATGACATTTTGGGGAGATTCAACATTCCATTATATGCCGCCTGTTGCCAATCGCGATCTTATTAATTTTGTTGACGAACGATCTGTCTTTTCGCTTAATGGTGGAACAATTTCTTCAACCACAACAGGCATGCGTCTCTTAGGTGGATCTTTACAGCTTAACAATGACTGTTACATGAAAAATCCCGGCGCCGCGGCAGACTCCGAAGGAATTCAACTTGGAGACGGAATAGACGCAACAAATGATTGCATAATTACTTTTATTACCGGAGCAAATTTTAATACACTATCAGGTCGATTTGTTTACAATAACGTAGCTCTTGAATAAAAGTTGAAGGATAACAAATGAAATTTAAAAATATTATTTTTTATGGATTAATTCTCGTTTCACTTGTACCAATAAATTTACATGCTAAAGTAAAAGCGGCCAAAAAGGCACGAGTAGTTGCACAAAGTAAAACTAGTGTTAAGTCCAAAAGCTCAAAAGTTGTAAATAAATCTACAACACTTAATGTTGGACAACTTCAGATACAGGTTAATCAAAATGCTGCATTAGAAGGCCTCCCTGTGAATTTTGAGTTGGGTGGATATTCAACAAACAACGGCTCTCAGTCATCTTTTACCGGATCATACATTCCAGAAACGGGTACAACCGTTGTAGACAACGCTTCATACCAAAGTTTGCCCGGCAATGTGAATTATCCCCTAACAATGAGTGGAAATGCAACGTTGGAGGGTATTGGAAATATGTCCAACGGATTAAACTTGTTTGATCCGTCAACAAATTTAACCATAAATTCACCAGGGTCCGTAAACTCAAGCATTAACCTGAATGGTGGAACATCCACATTGCAAAGTGACCTTAATTTTGGAAGCGATAACCAATTTGAAGGTGAAGGAACTATAGAAGGAAACGGCAATGCTGCAATTTTGGGTGGAAAGGACTTAATAATTACATCAACTCTTAATTGGATAAATACCGACATTGTTGCTAACAGTCGACTGACCTTATGGGGAACATGGAATTTGACCGGCGACATACATGTGTTAGGACGAGGCAATATTTTAGATCTTTCTCATGGGGGCACTTTACTTATTAAAAGTAACACAAGAGTTTATATTGCAAATTTGACCATCAGAGGATTGGGGTCTCGTGGAACAATCCAATTCCAAGATGACACGGGACAACTTGTGCTAACTTCATGCACAATTGAATTGGACGATGATTATACATTTGATAAAGGTGGTGTTTACATAGATGGACCATCAACAGTAATTACAGCGGACAAAACATTAACTTTTGATACAAATGCATCAATGACCGTTGATGGAGTTTGTTTATGGTACGATACACTAACTTTTGATGATAATAACAACATTATCCCAACACCGGCACAAGATCCAAATCAAAAGTTTATATCTTATAAAAATGATGGATTAATCAGAACTATTGGAGCGTCTACAACAATACTTTCTAAAATTAAGAATAACTCCAATGCTATTGTAACTCTTGACCGAACAGTCAGAACAGACAGCAATGCTTTTGCTTATGGTATTAAGAATAACTCTAATGCTATCATACTATTATCTTCTTACGGCGATCCTGCTTTAACAAAAGCAAACAGTAATGCAATCGTCTCTTGGATTAAGGGCACAAGTAACGCTGTTAATAGCACATTCAATCCACCACTAGTAAGCGGAAATATTTACAACAACATTGTAATGAATGAAACATATATTTTAAATTCCAATCAAGTGGTCAATATAACAAACACTTCCGGAGTAGTGCTAGATGGAAATGGCCAAACAATTGTATTCAACAACACATTTGGACCGCAGTTTGTAGTTCAAGAAAATGTTCCCGTAACATTACAAAACATCACTCTTCAAAACATTAATCAAAACACATTCAACATAAAATCTGGTGGTGAAATTTTAATTGGACCTAACACGACTTTTGAATTTTCTCAAGATGTAACCTTTAGCAGCGGTGTCTTTAATGTTTTGGATTCACCGGATGGAACAGTATTTACATTGGCAAGTTTATCAGGAAACAATATCGTTACTTTCAACGATCAAGCAATATTGAATTTGGGAGATAACACTTTACGATTAGAGGATGTAGAACTGGGAAGTATTCAAAATATTGAATACGGCTCGGCCAATTTAATTGAATTGGCATCAGGCGCTGGCGTTGATATAGATGGCAACGTGGGAGATCCTATTGGCCTCAACTTTAAGGCTATTGGTGAAAATAATGCATTAACACTCATGCTAGATAATTTGACGCTTTCAGGACTTATTACATTTGGTGATTCTTCTGTAAATGAACTGGCAATTCGTTTTGTTTTGGAAAACGGACTTGATCCTGATCGAGTAATCGACGGCGAAATATACCCAATCGTTAACTTCACCGGTGGCCCAGGCATTATGCTCGGCGGTTCTCCAGATAATGATGCACGCTTGATTCTTGAAAATTCATACACCATTCTTAATTTACTAGATTCCAATGCGTTCTTGCTCGATCAAAACGGACAAATTTTCTTCACAGAATTGGAACTCAGACAAAACAACATCAAACAGTATTCTGCAAACGTACTTATTGATGGGACACGAATTGTTGGTCATCAAATTGATCCTTCATTCATCCGTGCCTATTCTGTAAATCAAAATCACAAACAAAGCAGTACATCAAAGCCAATATCTAAACCAAAGGCAAAAATTCAAATACAACCAAAAACTGCAAAAGTAAAAATAGAAAAAAGCAAAGTTTCGGATACCCAAAAAGTTACCGCTAAATCAAAGAGCTCACCAAAAAATACAAAGACTAACTTTAAAGATAAGAAACTTAAAATCAAACAGGTCTCTGCAAAAAACCGCAAGGGTATTGAGGCTTTAAATGGTGTCTTAGGTATCGAAGCCTCAGATGACATTTCAAACAACAGCGACATTCAAACACTAAGATCCTTACAGCAAGATCTTGAGTCCATCGATTCAGACTTAGACTCTGAATCCGCTTTGCTCAGATCCGTAGCGCTTCCAGCATCATATGATAATATATATTCCAATATTCAACTTACTATGAGCATCCCACCAACAGGAAGCCTATTATTAATCTCTTCACAAATAAATAATCTATTTACTGAGTCTAACGGCGTGTTTGCACCTTTCAACATCACGTTGAGAGATCGCTCCATTATTTCTATAGCAAATCAAGATGTAATTTTGGATCCAAATAATCAACTTATTAATGTTGTTGGTGTTGGAAACGTTATCGAAGTTCAAAAGACTTTAACCATAAATAATAATCTATTTATGGACGAAAACGCAGAATTAACAATTAGATTTATTCAAAGTGGTAGCGAAATCCCTATGGTTATTTTCGCCGAAGACAGCTCAATTGATATTGAGTACAAGGGCATTCTTAGATTTGAGGGAACCGGTATCGTCAAACTTGCTAATGGTGTCGACATAAACCTCAATGGCAAAAAAGAGGTTTCCAATAAAAAACATGGCGAAACTGTCACAGTCCAGAGAGCTCAATTAATTATTCACGATGGTGCAATTCTTGATTTCGATGAAAACGCTGTCGTCAATATTACAGGTATCGGTAAAATAAGTCTTCAAGATCGCGGTTTCATCAAGCCAAGTGTAGCCTGTGCTCTAATAATTGGCAGCGAGACTTTTCAAGACGATGATATCAACATTGAAGTCACCGGTTCCAGTAAGATTTCTTTGGATTTATTAGAATCTTCAATCAGTAAAACCCCTGTTCCCCTTGCTTCGATTTCGTTGTGGAATTTGACTTCAAATATAAATTTCCAAAATGGTGGTGTTTTATCCATTGGGAATAATGGCGTATTTGAAATCAACTGTGATGATTCAACCTTGAAATCCGGGAACATTCAAAAATTCTCTTTTGATGGTCGCGGCGCCTTATTTGTTAAAGACGATGGCATCTTACGAATGGCTCCTAATAAAGTCGAAAAGTCAAC